>JAESGW010000196.1_pt1 | contig 109372 bp, 103 predicted proteins | sample 9269791 | NCBI WGS metagenome assembly JAESGW01 (sample SAMN16773120, study PRJNA677053) | algae metagenome | isolation source: Aphanocapsa lilacina HA4352-LM1 and co-occurring heterotrophs from near cave... | place: USA: Maniniholo cave, near Haena, Kauai, HI | collected 2009-07-28 | reverse complement strand
TCATTACGGGCGCGCGCCGCCGTGATCAGCCAGCGGATCGCCAGCGCCTGACGGCGCTCGTTACGCACCTCGACCGGGACCTGGTACGTCGCACCGCCGACGCGGCGTGAGCGGACCTCGACCGAGGGCATCACATTCTCGAGCGCCTGGTGGAACATCGGCAGCGCGTCCGCCTTGGCGCGCTGCTGCATCTTGTCGAGAGCACCGTAGACGATGCGCTCGGCCGTCGACTTCTTGCCCTCGACCATGATCGAGTTCATGAACTTCGAGACCACCAGGTCCCCGAACTTCGGGTCCGGGTTGATTTCCCGCTTCTCGGCACGATGGCGACGCGACATGCGCTCGTTCCTTCTCGTCTCTTGTCTTGTGCCGCCCGCTCGGGGCAAGTCTTCCAAATACGAGAGCGCCGCTCCACATAGGGCGGCGCCCAGTTGTCTCTTCGATCCTTACTTCGGCCGCTTGGCGCCGTACTTCGAGCGGCGTTGTTTGCGGTTGGCCACACCCTGCGTGTCGAGCACGCCGCGGATGATGTGGTAACGCACGCCCGGAAGGTCCTTCACGCGGCCGCCACGGATCATCACCACAGAATGCTCCTGGAGGTTATGACCCTCGCCAGGAATGTAGCCGATGACCTCGAAGCCGTTCGTGAGGCGGATCTTGGCGACCTTGCGGAGCGCCGAGTTGGGCTTCTTCGGCGTCGTCGTATAGACGCGCGTGCAAACGCCGCGCTTCTGCGGGCAGGCCTCCATGGCCGGGACCTTGTTACGCTCCCGGGGCTTCACCCGCGGCTTGCGGATCAGCTGCTGAATAGTCGGCATCGCGCCTCGTCCGTACCTCGAGCACCCTCCCCACACGGGACCGGATGCGCCAAACCTGACGAGCCGAGCTGCCCATTTTCTAGGGCACCCAGCTCGCAACACCAGAGGATCGAACGTCCGCAACCGCGGCGCGCCGATCTTGGTCCGAAATTGTCCTCTGCTTGAGAACGATAGTGTTTAGGGGCAACTAGCAATGAGCCAGAGGCTTTTTCCGCAGGCAGCTCATGATTGCCGATGACGGCTTCTGTGCCTGCAAAGCCCCGCCCGATAGCGCCCTACGACCTACCGTGAGAGTGGCCGCAAAATATACACGTCGAATTATAAGGTCAACACCCTTGGCCAACGATTTTGTCGCGGGCCCCAAAAATTACAGAAACCAGCATTTTATCGATACTTTTCACGATTCAGGGCAGGCCGATCCGGCCCCAGCCCGGGAGCTTCAGGGCCGGCCGGCGCACGTCGATGCCCGCAATAGCCCCCATGAAATTGAACTCGATGCCCTCGACCCAACCCACCGTAAACCCGATCAGCCCCTTGGCGAGAAATTGAACGCCTGTGCGACTTGGCGTCAGGCCGAAGTAGACCGGACCCTCCGTGAAATCCTTGCCGATGGCGGTTGGCAGGAGGCCGGGCGCCAAAGCCGGCACCTCGCGAGCGACATAGGCGATGAACGTGTTCGAGTTCGGTCCCGGCCACGCCTTGTAGCTGCCCGCATCCGAGAAGGGGTATTCGGCAACGGCCCGCTCGATATCGGCGATAGCGGCCGTTGCGGCGGACCCCCGGATGGAGGCCACGATCGCGGGAGCGTTGCTGTACCAATGGCTGTCCGGCGAAAGGTGGTCCGTCCGGACGGGGCGCCCCCAGCCGACAACGTCATACCGCGTATAGCGCGGCGCGCCCGCGGCCTTGGTCACGATCCAGGTGTGGTGCGCGAATATGCCTTTCCACCCGCCTGTGCGGCCGGCCAGAACATACACGGCGGGCTCGGGATCTGCGGCGGCAGGCTTCAGGATGCCGGTCGGCGACCAGTTCGCGCTGCGCCAGTTCCAGGCCGTGTTGTTCCACGTCCACCATGCAGCGTGCGCCGCGAGGGGGATCAGAAACAGATAAAGAAGGACCTTGCCCATCCGCCTCACCGATCGTCGGACTGAGTGCCGCCTGGATTTACTAGGCGCTTGTGGGACGGCCTCAGTCATGGACACTCCGAACTTGCACAGGCACGCATTCCAATGGATCGGCCGTCGGACCAACGCGCTGATCTCTCAACGCCGCCGCACAACCTACCCGTCGATCTCGGCAGGGGCGAATCCGGCCGCCCTCGCATCCGCCTCACTGCAGAACCAGCGTTCACCGCGCGCGGAAACGACCCGCAACCTCACATAGGTAGGCGACCACGGCAGGTGGTAAGTCTTGACCGTATCGCCGCGCCGCCCCTCGACCTTGCCCTTGATCGGGCAGCCTTCCGGCGCCTTTGATTTGGCCTCGTTCCAGACCCGCGTGCGCCACTCGGCGGCCCGTTCGGGGGCGGCCGTACTGCTCCAGAGGCCGACCTTGGCCTGCTGCGCCTTGGCTTGAAAACTGCGGTACCGCGCCATCATGCCGGCTTCCGCGAGCACGTGGCCGCCTTCGACGAGAGCACTCGCGATATCAGTCGTGCCGGCCGTGCAGGTGGCGCGCACGATGCCGACATCATCCTTGCCGGACGGCTCACAGCTCAATTGGCGGCCAGAGACGAGACGCGAGAGCGCGGTTTGGGCCGCCTCACCGCAGCGCCAGCGGCGATTGTCGGACCTCATGCACACCTGATCGCGCTCGGGTGCCTCGATACCATCCAGGCGGATCGTCTGCTGGCCAATGCGGAGCATGTCACCGCCGATCGCAAAAGCGCGACCGACAATCGGCGGATCCGATACCTTGAAGGGCACGAGGCTCGAGAGCGACATCGAGGGTAGGCTTGGCAAACTCTGGGGCGATGGCGTGAGGCTCGCCGGCCAGAGCCAGACCGTGGCGAGAACGGCGGCGACAATGGCGCCACCGCCGGCAATCGTGTGCCCGACCTGAGTTGGAATGCGGCGCAGGGGCGCTGTAACAGCTGCGAGAATTGCGGGACCGGGGCCATAACGCAGACGTGGCGTCAGGCCAGCGAGCAGACAGATCGCGCCGATGCTCATGATCAGCATCGCCTCGCCGTCCAAACTTCCGGTCAGGAAGGTCCGCGCGAGGGCCGAGACCAACGCTACGGCACCTGCCAGCATCAGCGGGCCCGAAACGCCCGGCCTGCCGAGGAATTCGATCAGCGGCCGGCTCGCCGTCGCGAGCCCTCCGCCCGCAATGCGGCTGAAGAAAGCAAGATTGCCGCCAGTCCACGCGGCGCTCCCAAGGCCGGCGCGGCCGAGCCAGCGGCCCGATGCACCGAGACCCGCGCCTGCCTTGCGGCCACCGCTCATCAAGCCATGCGCCGACGCGACCGAAGCGCGCCGGATGCCATGGGCTGATGCGATGGATGCGCGCCGGATACCGTGTGCTGAGATCATCGATGCCTGCCGAATGCCCCGCCCGGACGCCGCAATGAACTGCCGTGAGCCCGCTGCCGATGCGGCCAGCGCTTGCTTCAGTCCTCGACCCGAGGCCGCGAGCCCGTGCCGCACGCCGCGAACGGAAGCAGCCGAAGCGCGCCGCGCGCCGTCACCGGCAGCCTCCGCGCTCTTGCGACCGTGACGTGCAGCGCTTTCAGCCGCTCGAATTGCGCCGTCCTGCGCCGATCGCTTGATTTCCTCAGCGCGCTCGCGGCGGTGCTCCCGCCGGATCGCGATCGTCGTCTTGACGTACTTGTGCCACTCAAAGCCTTCGCTTTTGCGGCGCCAGGGCCAGAGCTTGGCCATGCGGATGCCCCTCTAGTGTCCCGATTCCGAAGTTCGCACAACCTAGATGCAGTGTCCCGAGCGAACTTCGGAATCAAAAGGGACACTAGAATCATAATTTCCTAGTGTGAGTCAGATCGAGAAATTCGCTCGATACCGAGCCCCGACACAAGGCGAATTTCTCGATCATCACACCAGCAGCCTCGTGGGCCGCGTTGTCGCCGGGGACGGCCACGTCAGGCGTGGTCGCTGAGTCACTGTCGCACGAATCGCATGTGCACTTTCGATGCGAGAGAAACATGGCTCGAGCACGGCGCCAAGGCCGGCTGGGAGTGACCTGTGATCAATCTGTGCGTGCGTGGCCATCGCGTCTTCGACGCGAGCATGGCTGCCGCCCTCGCAACCCGCCGTGCCGGAGGCGCGTCTTCGACACGACGAGACACCCCCGATCCCCCGCCTATTATGACTTTCAGCGTGCGACCGCCGCTTCGAGCAACGAGCGCAGCGAACCGGTCGGCGCGACCGATTTGCGCGTCTCCATGTCGAAGAACACGTTCACGCACTCCGAGGTCGCAACGCACGCGTCACCGACGAAGATGCCGTAGCCCGTCGTGACCGAGCGGTTGCCGAGCTTCAGGAAGCGCGAGCCGACCTCCACCGTACCGGGATAGAAAATCTCGCGGCGAAAATCGATCGCCGCCCGCGCCAGCACGAAGTCGATACGCGCGTCCGTGCCAGCATCCTGCAGGAGCTTGTAGTAGAGCTCGCAGCGTCCCGCCTCGATATACGAAGCGATCGATACGTTGTTGACGTGTCCGAGCTTGTCTGTGTCGCAGAAACGCACCGTTACCGGCGTGAAAAGCTCGAAGGTCGCGCGCCGGGTCAGGTCCTTGGTCGTCTCGTGTTGCATGTCTCGCTGATCATCCCAGTGTTCTGAATTTTTGTCGGGTCACGCGCCCGTGGCGCGCACGCTACCGATGCCTTCTATCGTGAAATCGAAAGTCTCGCCCGCGGCGATCGGCAATGTCGGGATGAGGCTCCCGGTGATGACGACTTGTCCCGCAGCAAGCGGTTTGCCGCGCGAGGCCGCGAGGTTCGCGATCCACGCGAGCGCGCCCATGGGATCATCGGTCTTGCCGCTGTGCTTGCCCGAGCCAGTCGTCAGGTTGCCCGCGAGGCCGTTGAGCTCAAGACTTGCGGGTACTATTACTGGCGCGCCGAGAACAATGCCGGCATTCCACGCGTTGTCACAAATGAGCGTGTGCGCCTTCGAGGTCTTGTAGTCGGCATTGCGGTCCTCGATAAGCTCGAAGGCCGGCATGACCTCGACAATGGCAGCGCGGACCTCCTCCCGCGTGTAGGGCGTGGGTCGCGGCTCAAAGGTCTTGCCGACGCGCACGGCAAGCTCACACTCCATGACGACATGCATGTGATCGGCGAGCTTGATGGTCGCAGGCGAGGTGTGGATACGCTTGGAATAGATCACGCCGCCGCAGGGATGATCGATGCCCATGAGCGCCTGCATGACTTTCGTCGTCGTGGCGATCTTGAGGCCGCCGACCGGGCCGTAGAGTGGAACCCACAGATCGCGGAGTGCTTCCTGCGCCGCATACGCCTCATCGATGGTCCGCGGCGCAATGTCCTCGGGCAGATTGCGGAAGGGCGCACGCGTGCGATGTGCATCTGCGATATAGCGGGCAGCGGCGGCTGGATCAAAGGGCATGGCGTTCCTCGGGAGTTCTTTGTGGGCGCAATCGGCGGCCACAACCTAGCGCGGACGCGCCAGCCGGCAAACCTGCTTTGCAACCCTGTCCATCTGGACACTGACCACCACGGGGCTTGAACGAGCGCGGTCCCGCGCTTTATCAGAGGCAACCGTTGTGAAGGAAAATAGGAGAAACGCCGCGATGAGCACCGACAGCCCGTCGCCCGCGGGAGCGCGCCCCTTTCAGGCCGAGGTGTCGCGCCTGCTGCACCTCATGGTGCATTCGGTTTACACCGAAAAAGACATCTTCCTTCGTGAGCTGATCTCGAATGCGTCCGACGCTTGCGACAAGCTCCGCTATGAGGCGATTGCGCGTCCCGAGCTGATCGGCGACGACGCGCGCCTCGCGATCCGCATCGAGACGGACAAGGAAGCGGGCCGGCTTATCATTGCCGACAACGGCATCGGCATGAACGAGAGCGAGCTCGCCGAGAATCTTGGCACGATCGCCCGCTCGGGCACGCGCGCGTTCATCGAACGCCTCGGCAAGGACGGCGAGAACTCCGCGCTCATCGGTCAATTCGGCGTCGGCTTCTATTCGGCCTTCATGGTGGCCGATCACATCGAGGTTCTGAGCCGCAAGGCCGGCGAGGATGCGGTCTGGCTTTGGTCGTCCGACGGCGCGAACGGTTTCACGATCGCGCCCGCACCAGAAGGCGACGCGGCCAAGGTGGCGCGCGGCACGCGGATCACGCTGCATCTCAAGGATGACGCGAAGAACTTTCTCGAAGACTACGAGATCGAGCGCATCGTCAAAACATACTCCGATCATATTCTTTTTCCCGTCGAGCTGATCGGTGCGGACGGCACGGCAAAGCAGCTCAATTCGGCAAGTGCGCTCTGGCAGCGGTCGAAGAGCGAGGTGAAGCCGGACGAGTACACCGAGGCCTACCGCAGCATTGCCGGACAGCTCGACCAGCCGGCGCTGACCGTCCACTACAAGGCCGAAGGTCGCCAGTCCTACGCGGCGCTCCTGTTCGTGCCGACGCAGCGGCCATTCGATCTCTTCGATGTCGAGCGCAAGGGACGCGTGAAGCTCTATGTCAGGCGGGTGTTCATCACCGAGGATGCGGCGCTGCTGCCGGGCTATCTGCGCTTCGTGCGCGGTGTGATCGATAGTGAGGACGTGCCACTCAACATCAGCCGCGAGATGCTGCAGAACAATCCGGCCGTGGCGCAGATCCGCCGCGCCGTGACGGGCAAGGTCATCGGTGAGCTGGAAGCGCTCGCGAATAAAGAGCCCAAGGATTTCACGCAGATCTGGGAAACCTTTGGGCAGGCGCTCAAGGAGGGCATCTACGAGGATTTCGAGCGCCGCGAGCAGCTCCTGAAGCTCGCGCGCTTTCGCTCTACGGTGGGCGACGGCTGGCGTTCGCTCAGCGAGTATGTCGCGGACATGCGCGAAGGCCAAACGGATATCTACTATCTCGTCGGCGAAAGTCTCGATCGCCTCAAAGCGAGCCCGCAGCTCGAAGCTGCGAAAGAGCGCGGTGTCGAGGTGCTGCTGCTCGCTGATCCCGTGGACGCCTTCTGGACGACGTCGGCACCGAAGTTCGACGGCAAGGCCCTGAAGTCACTCTCACAGGGCGACGTCGATCTCTCCGCGGTTCCGCTGAAAGAGAATGCGACGCCGAAGGCCGATCCGCCGAAGGATGTCGGTGATCTCATTTCCTCGCTCAAGGCGGCGCTCGGCGAGGAAGTCGACGACGTCAAGGTCTCGCAGCGACTCGTCAGCTCGCCGGCCTGCCTCGTTGCCAATGCGCACGGCCCCGATCGCACGCTGGAGCGAATGTTGCAGCGCCAGCAGCGTGGCCTCAACGTGAAGCCGGTGCTGGAGATCAATCCCGCTCATCCGCTGATCGCGGCCATCGACCGCGCACGCCTCGCGACCGACCTCATCGCGGTCGATGACCTCGCACATTTGCTGCTCGACCAGGCGCGCATTGTCGAAGGCGAGCTGCCGAGCGATCCCGCCCGCTTCGCCGAGCGACTGAACCGCTACCTGGTTGCCGGCCTCAATGCCCCGAACACAGAAGGCAGACCCGCATGAGCGACAAAAAGGCGAAGGCCAACGGCGCGGCCTCCGCGCGCAATCCCCTGCTCGGTGCGTGGAAGACGCCCTTCGAGCTCCCGCCCTTCGAGAAGATCAAGCCGGCGCACTTCCGTCCGGCCATCGACAAGGCCATCGAGACACATAAGGCCGAAGTCGAGAAAATCCTTTCCAGCACGGCTTCGCCGAACTTCGGCAATACGATCGCTGCCATGGAAAAGGCCGGCGCCCAGCTCACACGTGTGCTTCGCGTCTTCTACAATCTGACGAGCTCCGATACGAACCCGGAGCTGCAGGCTATCGAGCGTGACATCGCGCCGATCCTGTCGCGTCACGGCACCGAGATCTCCCTCGATCCGCGCTTCTTCGCGCGTGTCGACACGATCTTTCAGCGCGGCAAACGCCAGAAGCTCGATGATGAGCAGCGCCGCGTACTCGAGCGCACGCACTCGAGCCTCATCCGCGCCGGCGCGCAGCTCGATCCTGAGGCCAAGAAGCGCATGGCCGAGATCAATGCGCGGCTTGCGTCACTCGGCACGACGTTCGGCCAGAACGTGCTCGCCGACGAGCAGAACTATAAGCTCGTTCTGGAAACCGAAGCGGATCTCGCCGGGCTCCCTGACTTCGTGCGCGCGGCGGCAAAGCGTGCCGGTGAGGACCTCGGCCATCCCGGCAAGCATGTCATCACGCTCGGACGTTCGAGCATCGAGAGCTTCCTCCAGTTCTCGACGCGGCGCGATCTGCGCGAAGCGGCGTTCGCGGCCTGGATACGGCGCGGCGAGGGCGGCGGAGAGCACGACAATCGCGCTGTCGCGACGGAGATCCTTAGGCTCAGGGCCGAGCGCGCGCGGCTTCTCGGCTTCGAGACCTTCGCGAAGTTCCGCCTCGAGGATGCCATGGCGAAAACGCCGGAAGCCGTGCGTGGATTGCTCGACGAAGTGTGGGTTGCCGCCGTCAAGAAAGCAGGTGAAGAGCGTGACATGCTTCAGCGCATGATCGATCGCGAGGGCGGCAACTTTCAGGTCGAGGCCTGGGATTGGCGGCACTACGCGGAGAAAGTGCGCAAGGCCGAGTTCGATCTCGACGAGGGCGCGATCAAGCCCTACCTGCAGCTCGACCGCATGATCGAAGCGGCCTTCAATACTGCGACGCGTCTCTTCGGCCTCACCTTCGAGGAACGTACCGATCTGCCGAAGTACCATCCTGACGTCCGCACCTGGGAGGTCAAGCGCGCCGACGGCACGCACGTCGGCGTTTTCGTCGGCGACTACTTCGCGCGACCCTCGAAGCGTTCCGGCGCCTGGATGAGCGCATTCCGCAGCCAGCAGCGCCTCAAGGGCGACATCCATCCCATCATCGTCAACAATCTCAACTTCGCGCGCGGCGCCGACGGCGCACCGACACCGCTGAGCTTCGATGATGCGCGCACGCTCTTCCACGAGTTCGGTCACGCCCTGCACGGGCTCCTGTCCGACGTGACCTATCCCTCGATCGCAGGCACGGCCGTCTCGACGGACTTCGTCGAGCTGCCCTCACAGCTCTTCGAGCACTGGCTCGAGGAGCGCGATGTCCTGCGGCAGTTCGCCCGCCACTATGAGACCGGCGCGCCAATCCCGGACACGCTCATCGACCGGCTCGACGCGGCCAGCAAGTTCAACCAGGGTTTTGCGACCGTCGAGTATGTCTCCTCGGCATTGGCGGACATGGAGCTGCACGCTCTCGACAAGTTCGACGGCTTCGATCTTTCGCGCTTCGAAGCCGACATGCTGCAGCGGATCGGGATGCCGCGCCAGATCGTCATGCGCCATCGCCTGCCGCACTTCGCGCATATCTTCTCGGGTGGCGGCTACGCGGCGGGCTACTACAGCTACATGTGGTCCGAGGTCATGGACGCCGATGCCTTCGAGGCCTTCGAGGAAACCGGCAACGCCTTCGATCCGGAGACCGCGAAGAAGCTTGCCGAGTTCATCTACTCGGCCGGCAATCGCCGCGATCCCGCAGAGGCCTACACGCTGTTCCGTGGGCGGCTACCGACGTCGCACGCCATGCTGAAGAACCGCGGGTTGATTTCTTGAGGTGCGGTTCGCCAAGAACCCACCAAGGTCCCTTCTCCCCGTGCTTACGGGGAGAAGGTTAGGATGAGGGGCGGCGGCATACGCTGGCGTTTCAGCAAGCTCCCGCCCCTCACCCCGACCCTCTCCCCGCGAGCGGGGAGAGGGGGAAGATATCAAGCTTTCGTGCCGAGACGACCCGAGCCGATGACGGGCGTAGCGTCTGCATCGAGGGGCCAGCGAGCCCGGGCGGCGAAGTCGAGTGCGCTCGTGTTGTTGCGCACGAGATGCTCGGCACCAGCCCATGCGACCATCGCCGCATTGTCAGTGCAGAGCGCGATCGGCGGGATCGACAGACGCACACCTTCGCGCGCGGCGAGATCGGCAAGCCCAGCGCGTAGCCGCTGGTTAGCTGCAACACCGCCGGCCACCACGAGCACATCGGCCGCAGCGCGCAATCGCGCAATGCGCAGCGCTGTCCGCGTGCGATCGACGACAGTATCCACGACGGCCTGTTCGAAGGATGCGCATAGATCGGCGATGGCCTGATCGTCGAGCGGCGCGGCTGATTGCGCGGCGAGACGCACCGCCGTCTTGAGCCCGGCGAACGAGAAGTGCGGTTCCGCCCGTCCGAGCATCGGACGAGGCAGGGCAAAGCGATCTGCGCGGCCGCCGCGTGCTGACTTCTCGACGGACGGACCTCCCGGCTGCGGGAGACCCAGGAGCTTCGCCGTCTTGTCGAAAGCCTCGCCGAGTGCGTCGTCGATCGTCGTTCCGAGGCGCACGTAGCGACCCACATCCTCGATCAGCAGGAGTTGTGTATGCCCGCCCGAGACGAGCAGCAGCACGTAGGGCGGCTTCAGGCCTTCGGTCAGTCCGGGCGTGAGCGCGTGTGCTTCGAGATGGTTCACTGCGATCAGCGGCAGACCGTGGACGAGCGCGATGGCCTTGGCCTCGATGAGCCCGACGAGCACGCCGCCGATGAGACCTGGCCCGCCAGTTGCCGCAACCGCCGAGAGATCGCCAAACCGGATGCCCGCTTCTGAAAGCGCCGCCCCGATGATCTCGTCGAGACATTCGACGTGCGCCCGCGCCGCAATTTCGGGGACGACGCCCCCATAAGGTCGGTGTTGCTCCCATTGCGATCGAACGACGCTGGAGAGGATCCGGCCCCGCCCATCAGCGCCGCGCGCGACAACGGCCGCGGCGGTTTCGTCGCAGCTCGTCTCGATGCCGAGAACGAGTTGGGTCCGCCCCGCTCCGGGTCCTGGATGGTCGTTCACACGCGCCTGCTGCTGGAAGCGATTGCATCGCGCCCCGCGGGCGGGCATAGACTGCCGGCGCGGCGCTCCTAATTCGCGCTGCGGTAGCATCGACCGAGGACATCTTGCAACAACCGCGGCTTCGCATCGGCACCCGTGGCTCGGCCCTGGCCCTCGCGCAGGCCCATGAAGTGCGGCGCCGGCTCATGGCCGCGCATGGCATGACAGAGGCAGAGATCGAGATCGTCGTCATCCGCACGACGGGCGACCGCATTCAGGACCGGCCGCTGAGCGAGGCCGGCGGCAAGGGCCTGTTCACCAAGGAGATCGAGGAAGGGTTGCTCGACCGTTCGATCGACCTCGCCGTGCATTCCATGAAGGACATGCCGACGGTCCTGCCGGAAGGCCTGGCCATCACAGCCATGCTGCCGCGCGAGGACGTGCGGGATGCCTTCATCAGTTCGAAGTGGCCGTCGATCGAAGCGCTGCCACAGGGCGCGGTGGTGGGGTCGTCTTCGCTCCGGCGTCAGGCGCAGCTTCGGCGCTTTCGGGCGGACCTCAAGGTCGTCATGTATCGCGGCAATGTGGAGACGCGCTTGCGGAAGCTTGGCGAAGGCGCGGTGGACGCGACACTGCTGGCGGTTGCTGGCCTCAAGCGTCTCGGCCTCGCGGATCGCATCACCGCGACAATCGCCGATGACTTCATGCTGCCAGCGGTGGCGCAGGGCGCTATCGGTATCGAATGCCGCTTCGACGACGAGGATACAGCGGCGCTTCTCGATCCGCTCAACGACGTCTTGACTTCGCTCTGTGTGACGGCGGAGCGCGCCTTCCTCGGCCGGCTCGAAGGCTCCTGCCGCACGCCGATCGCAGGCCTCGGAACGCTCGACGATGGTGTGTTTACCTTTCGCGGCGAGATCCTGACGCCGGACGGCAGCGAGAGCCACGCGACGAGCCGCAGCGGGGCACCAGCCGCCGCCGTCCAACTCGCCACGGAGGCCGCCGAGGAGCTGCTGGCAAAGGCCGGCCCCGGCTTCTTCGGAGCGCACGGCTGATGCTATTCCTGGTGACGCGGCCGGAACCCGAGGGCGACAAGCTCAAGGGCCAGATCGAAGCCATCGGCCAGGAGGCCGTGGTCGAGCCGCTTATGGAAGCGGAGCTGCTCCCCGAGGCCATTGATGACCTCAATGGCATCGTGGCGCTGATCGCGACGAGCCGCAATGCGCTCAGGGCGCTGTCGCAGTCGCCCTATCTGCATGATGCGGTAGCCATTCCGCTGTTCGTGGTCGGACAGGGCACGGCGGAAGCGGCCCGCGACCTCGGCTTCGAGCGCATTGCCGTCGGCCAAGGCTCGGTCAGCGGTTTTGCCGCCGCGATCGCGGGGACGCTCGATCCCGCCGATGGGTTGATCGTGCATCTTGCCGGCGATGTGCAGGCCGGCGACCTCGCTGGCGAGCTCGGGGAGCTTGGATTTCGCGTGCTGCAACCCGTCGTCTATCGTATGAAGGCGGCGGAGGCCCTGAGCGAGGGTACGCGGGAGGCGATCGGCGAAGGCGCGATCGACGGTGTGGTGCTGATGTCGCCGCGCACGGCGCGGATCTATGCCGGGCTGATCAAGCGCCACAATCTGACCGATGCCGCCGCGGAGATCGTGCACGTGTGCCTGTCCGACGCGGTCGCCCGTGCGCTCTCAGCTCTCGGCGATGTACCGATCGAGGTCGCGGAGAAACCAACTTTGAACGCTATTCTTGAGCAGATTGAACAAGTTGCAGATCGATTGGACAACTGAAGGTTTAGCCACGAAACTGAGGATCAATTTCCAGCGCATTGACTTGGCGCATGTCTCGCGACGACCGACCGGGTCAAGTATCGCGTAGCGGAAGGATGAGGCAGCGATGACGAACGGCACGCAGGGTTCAGGTCCAAAGCGGCCGCACGCGACGATCGAAGGCAAGGCCACGGAGATCAAGCCGGAGCCGGCGAAGTCCGCGGTATCGAGTTCTGCGTCAGCGGCCGGGCCCCCCACTGGCCCCTCGACGGATCACCGCGCGACGGCAGAGAAGGTGGCGGGCGCTGCCGCGAGCGTCGCTGCCGAGAGCAAAAAGGTCGACCCGCCGAAGACCGCTTCGGCCGCCTCAGCTTCTGCTACCTCGGCAAGCAAACCGACTGCTGCGCCGCCGCCTGCCAAGTCCAGTGGCTTCGGCTCGATTGTTTCGCACACGGTTGCCGGCGTCGTCGGCGGCGCGCTCGTGCTGCTCGCGGGTCCGCTCCTCGGGATCGGCGGGCCGGATACGACGAAGGTTTCGCCCGAGGTCGGCCAGCGTCTCGCAGCGCTCGAGGATGCCGCGCGCAAAGCTGCGCAACCTGTCGTCTCGCCAGATGTCGCCAAGCGCCTCGCCGGCCTCGAGCAGGGCGTCGATCAACTGCGGACCGTTACGTCGGCGATTCCGAGTCTCGGCGAAGGCCAGGTCCGCCTCGACGGCGAGACCAAGGCGCTGAAGGATCAGCTTGCGAGCCGCACAGGCCCCGGCAGTGACGCCGAGCGCTTCGCGCGCATGGATGAGAGGCTTTCGGCACTCGCAGCGGCGGCGCTCGCCGACCCGAAAGGCGCCGGTCCCATACCGCAGCTTGCGCAGATCACGGGCCGCATTGCCGATCTCGAAACGGCCCTCACCAACCGCCTCGCGGCCGCTCGCCGTGACATGGCAACGGAGATCGAAAGCAAGCTCGCCACGACGGCTGAAGCCGCCGAGGCGGCACGTTCCGGCACGCAACGCCTCGACCGCGAAGTAACGACCATCAAGTCGGATTTGACGCGCACGACCCAGCGCGCCGATCAGACAAGGACGGAAACCGATCGCCTCTCTGAAGTGGCACGATCGGCGCAGGACGAGATCGCGAACATCAAGTCTGCGCTCGATGCACTTCGTCGCGAGACGGCAAAGCCTGCGGATGTCAGCGCGGCTGTCGCGCCGGCCGCCGCACGGGTTGCCAAGCTCGAAAGCAGCGTGGATGCCGTGCTCAAGGCGGAGGCCGACCGGCGCAGCAATGCCGAGCGCATAGTGCTCTCGCTCGAGCTCGGTAATCTCAAGCGCGCCATCGACCGGGGCGGTTCTTACGCGGCAGAGCTGGCCGAGGTGCGCAAGGTAGCCGGCAATCGCCTAGATCTCGGTGTCCTCCAGCGCTACCAGGACGAAGGCCTGCCGACCATTGCGGACCTTGCGCGCCAGTTCCGCCCGCTCACCGGCACCATTATCGATGCCGATGCCGAGAAGCAGGACGCGTCAGTCGTTGACCGCTTGATGTCCGGTGCGCGAACCATCGTGCGCGTGCGCAAGCTGACGCCCGACGCCGATGACAACTCCGTCGAAGCGACGGTCGCACGCATGGAAGGCGCACTGAACGACGGCCGCCTCGCCGACGTCATGCGCTACGCCAAGACGCTGCCGCCGAAGAGCATCACCGGACCGACCAGAGCGTGGCTCGACAGGGTCGCGGCGCGCCAGTCCGTCGAAGAAGCCATCGTCACCATCGATCGCCAGCTCAAGTCGTCGCTCGGAGCGGCTCCCGCTGCGAAGGATGCCAAGCAATGATCCGCCTCATCCTGTATCTCGTCGGTGTTGGCCTTCTTGCGACAGGCCTCGCTTGGCTCGCCGATCGGCCTGGCCAGATGGTGCTCCAGTGGCAGGGCTACGAGATCGAGACTACGGTCTTCCGCGCCGTCGTCATCTTCGCGTTTCTCATCGGCCTCGCGATTTTCCTCTGGTCGCTGGCGCGCCAGTTGTGGAACAGCCCCGCCGCCCTCGGCCGCATCGTCAATCGGCGCCGCCAGGAGCGCGGGCTCGAGGCGCTGTCGAGCGGCATGATCGCCATCGGCGCCGGCGACCGTTCGCAGGCGATGCGCCACGCCATCCAGGCGCGCAAGGCACTTCCTAATGAGCCGCTGACACACCTGCTGCGCGCGCAGGCAGCCCAACTCTCCGGCGATCGCACAACGGCACGCCGCATCTTCGAGGCCATGCTCGGTTCGAAAGAGACCGAGCAGCTCGGTTTGCGCGGATTATTCCTCGAAGCCGAGCGCGAGGGTGAGCACGAAGCCGCGCGCCAGTTCGCGGAACGCGCGCTGCGCCTCAATCCGCAGCTCGGCTGGCCGATCGATGCGCTCTTCGAGCTGCAGTGCCGGGCGTCGGACTGGGTTGGTGCGCTCAACACGCTCGCAGCCGGCAAGCGCAATGGGCATTTCGACAAGGCCGTCGCCGATCGCCGTCGGGGCGTCATTCTTACGGCTCAGGCGCAGGTCCTCGAAGACACGAACCCTGAAAGAGCCCTTACGCTCGCCATGGAGGCGCACAGCCTCGCGCCCGATCTCGTCGAGGCAGGGGCCATCGCCGGACGCCTCTTCTCCTCGCGCGGCCAGACGAGCAAGGTCGCCCGCGTCATCGAGCAGACTTGGAGGCGCGCGCCGCACCCCGATCTCGCCATCGCCTATGCCTATGCGCGTCCCGGCGACAGTCCAAAAGATCGTCTCGACCGCGTGAAGAACCTCGCGCGCACGACACCACATTCCGTCGAGGCGCCGATCGCGGTCGCGCACGCAGCCATCGAGGCGCACGACTGGGCGGAAGCGCGCAAAGCACTGGCACCGCTGGTCGACGGTCGCCTCTCGCAGCGCGTTTGCACGCTTATGGCGCGCATCGAGGGTGAGCAGTTCGGCAATGCCGGCCGCGTGCGTGAGTGGCTTGCTCGCGCGACCAATGCGCCGCGTGATCCTGCGTGGACGGCGGACGGCATCGTGGCTGAGCGGTGGGCGGCGATCTCGCCGGTCACGGGAACGCTCGATGCCTTCCAGTGGAAGGTGCCCGTCGAGCAGAAGGGCACACAGGATGAGGAACTCGCGCTTGCCAAGCTCGAAGAGTTGATGGCGCTCGGCGAGGCGAAGAACGAGAAGGTCATCGAAGCCAAGCGCGACGCTGACGACGACGTGCCTCAGACGGTCGAGGTGCGGACCGTGCCGATCACGGAGGCGAAGCCAGTCACGAGACCGACGAGTGTACCAACGGGTGCCCCTTCGCGCTCGAATGGGGCAGCGTCGGAGCCCTTCGTGCCGACGCGCGCACCGGATGATCCCGGCATCGACGATGACGAGCCGGCACCACGTGCCAAGCCTGCGGCAAAGGCCGGAACGGCGGCTTAAACTCCCGCGCCCCGCCTTTCATGACTTGGAATACGCTTCAGCGCGCCGAACGATCGCCGCCGAAGACGATTCGAGCACGCACGCCACGGCCTGCCCGGCTCTTGATATCGAGACGCGCGCCGTTCGCCGCGGCAAGCGAGCGCGTCAGTGGCAGTCCGAGGCCGGTCTTGCGCGGTGCGGTGCCGGCCGCATTGCTCTTTTCGGCAGGCGGCAGTCCCGGGCCGTTGTCCGCGACCTCGACCCACACCTCGCCATTCAGCTCATAACCCGTCGTCACCTTGATGCGCACCGACGGGCCACCATGCTTCATGCTGTTGGAGACGAGGTTGATCAACATCTGCCGGACATTCAGGCGGTCCGCCTTCACGCGCGGCAGGCCGCCGCCGAGCGCCGCCTCCAGCCGGGCACCGGATTTCTCGGCCAACGGTTGCAGCGACGTGCTCATGGCCTCGACCTCGGCATTGAGATCGATCTCGGCAAGGACGCGCGCCGAACCCGGCTGGCTCGGTGCATCGCGCAGAATGCCGTCGACGACCTCCAGGCCATGTCGCGCGCTCGCGAGAATGTCGCGGACATAGCCGCGGTAGCGCTCGTTCGGCCACGGTCCGAGGCGCTCCTCGGTGATGACCTCGGCCAGCGAGATGATGGCTGCCAGCGGCGTACGAATCTCGTGCGCGAGATGGGCATGATGCTCGTCCGCGTCGCGCGCAGGACTGAGCTTGGGGGCGACGTCGGCCTTGGGCGCAGGCATCGGCGCGGCAACGGGTGGAATTGCTTTGGCCGTGGGGGGGGCCGAATCCTCATTGGCCGGCGCCTCGACCCCGGCCGTTATGCGCGCCGAACCCTGGCGTATGCGCCGCGCAATCTCGCGCAGCGTCTCCATGTCGTTGAGCGGCGGACTTGGGATTGTGCTTGCCGGCGACTTGGCACGCTCGGGCGGATCATCCCTCAGGACCGGCGCAACTTTCGCCCGGAGCGCTTTGGCAGGCTGAGGCACTTCTCGGCGCCGCACATCCTTGCGCTCGACTACGGGCTTCCTGAGTGCCCCAGCAATCACCAGCAGCAAGCCGGGGCCGACGCTTTCATCGAGCGTGCGCACTTCACAGGCGAGCGTGCGTATGCCGCCCGTCGTCCAGAACTTTAGCGGTTCGACCGTGCTGCTTGTCGTCTCAAGGAACGAGCCCTGGGCGAAACGCGTGCGCAGCGCTCTGAGCCCCGGCACCACGCTATCGAGCTCCGGCGACATCGTCGGAATGCCCCATACCGCGCCGCCCCGCCCGTTGGCCGCAGCAACGGCGCCGCGATCCACATCGATAATCCAGGCGGGTTCGCTGATGCCGGACAGTGTCTCGGCAAGAGCGCTTTCGATCGGATTTTTAGGAACGAAGTTCAATGGACGATCCACTGCTCCGGCCGGCGCGTTCTCCGTTTGTTTACAGCGCCGACTCGCCGCCTGTCCAGCACCGCAGGGTGGCAGGACCCAAGGGAGCGGCAATCATCCACAGTCGTACGGTCGCAGTGCGCGCTACCGGCTACTTCTTTTCGGCTGCTTTGGGACTGCTCGCCTTGGTGCTGGGTGTCGCCTTCGCAGTGGTAGCTTTGGGAGTTGCCTTGATCTTCTTTATGTCCTTGCCCCAACAGACGTTCGCGTGAGCGGTGCACGTATGCTCGTCGAATACGATAAAATCGAGGAATAGCTCGCACTTCACGTTCTTTTCGCCGACCCGATAGTCTTTGACGTTGCGCTTGGCCATCGTGGCCACGATGTGCTTGTCGAGCAGCGCAAGTGCGTCGCGCGTCGGGCCTTCCTTGCCGTAATCGTTGACCTCGAAAGCGAGAACGTCGCACTCGGCCATGGCCGGAGACGCGGCGAGCACAAGGGCGAGGCCCGCCGCTGCCGAAAAGAGAGAAAGAGCCCGCATCGCCGTTCCTTTCGCGGATCGCCAGTGTGCAGAGAGCTGCGCAAATGCCTGCGCATGGACTGCCATTGACCTTGTCCCGCTATAGCGGCCGTGCCAAGCCTTTGCCAAGCCCCGCAGGCGATCCAGCAGTGGACGCGGCAGAAGGGCAACAAGGATCTCGCCTGTGCGTTATGCGCGGAACGCCCGTGACCGCATGATTTTGCCGTATTGGCCCGGCTATCAATGCCGCTCTTTCCAGCCCATTTTCCGAGGATATGCATGCGCCGGACTGCCCGTCTCACTACCTGCGCCCTTTCGATGCTCGCTGCCGTCGCGTCCCTCTTAGCCCTCGGCTCCGGCTCGCACGCTGCTGCGCCCCCCGCGAACCCGGCCATGGCGAACTGCCAGAACACCGGAAGCTTCGAGGCCTGGCTCAGGAATTTCCGCCGCGAGGCTGCCGCAGCAGGCGTCACGCAGGCAACTCTCTCGGCCGTTCTCGACGACATGACGCTGGACCAGGGCATCATTCAGCGTGATCGCCGCCAGACATTCTTCGGGCAGAGCTTCGTCGATTTCCGTGGCAAGCTCGTCTCGCGCAACCGCGTCCAGAACGGCATGCGCCAGATGGAGCGCTACCGTGCCGTCTTCGCGCGTGCCGAGAAGGAATACGGCGTGCCGGCCCCGGTCATTACTGGCTTCTGGGCCCTCGAAAGCGACTTTGGCGCCGGCATGGGCAAGCTCTCGGTGCTGCGCTCGCTGGCGACGCTCGCCTACGACTGCCGCCGCGGCGAGATGTTCACGCGCGAATTCATCGCCGCCCTCAAGATCATCGACCGCGGCGACCTCAAACCCAGCGACATGATCGGCTCCTGGGCCGGCGAACTCGGCCAGACGCAGTTCCTGCCGACCCACTATCTCGCGCACGCCGTCGACTATGACGGTGACGGCCGCCGCGATCTCTTCTCGAGCCCCGCCGATGTGATTGGCTCGACGGCCGCCTACCTCAAGCACCTCGGCTGGCGCGCGGGCGAGCCCTGGCTCGAGGAAGTGCGCGCACCACGCAACCTGAACTGGGCCGAGGCAGATCTCACCATCCAGCATCCGCGCAGCCAATGGGCGAAGTGGGGCGTGACGGGCGCCGATGGAAAGCCGATCCCCTCTGATGCGAAGCCCGCATCTCTGCTCGCGCTCATGGGGCGCGACGGGCCGCTGTTCCTCGTCTACGATAACTTCAAGATCTATCTCGAATGGAACCAGTCGCTGAACTACGCGACGACCGTTGGCTATCTCGCCACGCGCTATGCGGGTGCGCCCGAGATGCGCGACGTAGGAAAGGACATTCCCTCGCTGAGCCTCGATCAGGCCAAGGAGCTGCAGACGCTTCTCGCACAGCGGGGCCATGATGTGGGCCGTATCGACGGCATCATCGGCGCCGGCACGCGCGCGGCCGTGAAGAAGGAGCAGCTTCGGCTCGGCATGGTCGCGGATGCCTACCCCACGACCGAGCTGATGGAGAAGCTCAGGAGCAAGCGTTAGCGCTCGTCGGTTCGCGTCTCCGCCGGGGCCTTCACCAAAAAGCGCGCCGCGCGCCACGGGCGGCCATCGATCGCCGCTAGGCCGAGAGCGATCATCGCCATGCCGACGATGTGCCTGAGTTCGAGCGTCTCCCCGAGAAAAATCATGCCGAGGAGAATGGCGCTGACAGGGATCAGCAGCGTCACGAGCGAGGTATTGCTCGCACCTGCCGTCGCAAGTAGTCGGAAGAAGAGAACGTAGGCGAATGCCGTGGAAAGCGTGGCGATGCCAATCAGTGCTACGATGGCATTGGGGCTGGGCGCTGCGAGCGACCACGGACGGTCGAGCACGAGCATCATCGGCAGGAGCAGAATGCTCGACGCAATAAGCTGACCGGCAGCCGTAGCCATGGGGGCGACCCCCATGGCCCGAAACCGACGCCCGAAAATGCCCGCGAAACCATAGCTGACGGCGGCCGCGACACACGCGAGCTGGGCCACGACATTGGTGCCGAGGGCGCGCGCCGCATCACCCCCGATCATGATCGCAACGCCGGCGAGCCCCGCCAGCACGCCGAGAATGCGCCCGCCGGTCAACTTCTCGTCCGCTGTCAGGACATGCGCCAGCACGACGGTGAACAGGGGCGTAGAGGCATTTAGTATGGACGCGACACCTGAGGCAATGTGCTGCTGTCCCCAGACAATGAGCAAGAAGGGGAAGGCGTTGTTGAGCAGGCCCATGCCGAAGAAGGCGATCCACACGTGCCGGTCCGAAGGCATTCTGATGCCGGCAACCTTGAGGACAGCCACCAGCACCAGCGCAGCCAGGGCAACACGGGCAACGACGATCGTGAAGACAGGCAGCTCCTTGACGGCAACCGCATTGAAGAAGAATGCGCCTCCCCAGACGGCCGCGAGCGCAGCGAGCATCAACCATTCGAGCGCCGTCATCGGCCGATTGACTGCTGGGCTCTGTGACATGAGTTTCTCCGCAGGCCGGACTTGACCCGTAGCTGGGACTGTCGCTTGAGCCCGGAGGCGGCGCGATCCGTTTCTTGCCGTCGAATTGAGTGCCCGAGCGCTTATGGGCGCGGCACCGCGACGAATGCCATGCGCGCGGGGTTGTGCCCGAGGTTCGGCTGGCGGCGGCGGGCGTCGAAGCCTCCAGCGGTGAGGATCGCGAGCATCTCGTCTTCGTTGTAGTGCGCCAGCCCGAGCGCGGCGCGGGTCTTGCGGTAGTCCGAGAAGAACGTGCGCGCGAGGCCGACGAAGCTCGCAATGAAGAAGCCGTTCGCAGCTGCGAGCTTCAACAGCGCCATGACATCGGTGAGCGGTCCCACGTCCGGCGGGATGACGTCGGCGATCAGCAGTTGCCCATCGGGTTTGAGCAGTCGGCGCCAGGTCGCCAGCAGACTGTCCAGGTCGGCGCGGCTCAGATACTGCAGGACCGAGTTCACGACGATCAGATCGAGGCTCGCGTCAGGAATCTCGCCGAGTTGCTCAGGCGCCATCACCACGACATTGCCGAGCAAGCCGAACTTCTGCTTGAGGCGAGTGCGCACAAGCTCCGCACCATCACAGATGTGCAAGACTTGGCATTGCTTTGCAACAAGGTCCGCCGATAGTGCCTCGCCACATCCGAAATCGAGTACGGCTGGACGCCCTTGCGGCAGTGCATCAACGAGTTGGCGTGCGATCAATTCATAGTGCACGGCCTTGTGACGCGCGTTGACGTAGATCGGCGTATCTTGGTTCCAGTACTCGCGCCAGCTCATGTGAGGCCCTGTCTGCTTGCCGTTCCGGCGGCATTTCCCAAGTTCCACCGAGGGACGCGCCGCGCACTGTCATACTCGAAGCTCGAAACCTGGGCATTATGCACTATCTGATAGCTGCGCACGTTGCGCGACGACGCAGAGCGCCTCTACTGGAAGTCGCAATGCCGCATTCGCATCTGAAAGGACCAGCCCATGGCGAGCCGCGCACAGGCTGAGGCCCCCTACACGAACAGCCGCCCCATCAACGCCGTTCTCGAGGTGGTGAAATCGAGCGCGCCCGACACGCAAGGCCGCCTCGTCCTGGCGCAAGCGCTTCTCGGCTCGTCCGACGAGGCCGCGCTCTCGGACCATCCGCCCAAGGAACTCGCAACGCTCGTCGATCATGCTATGGCTTTTCTTCAGGAAAAGCCGGCTGGCGCGGCGAAGGTCGCGATCAGTCCGCTCGGCAGCGACCGCGCCCTGATCCAAATTCTCAATCAGGACATGCCCTTCCTGATGGACAGCATCGCGGCCGAGCTGCACGCACGCGGCCTGACCATCGATCTCGTGTTGCATCCGCTGATCAAGAGCGAGCGCACGCCCGATGGCCGGTTGATCCGCATTCTCGCGAGCGGTGACCAGAGCTGGAACGACGGCCGCCAGGAAAGCTACATCGCGGTCCAGGTCGCAGGTCTCGCGGCAAGTGAAGGCGACGCGATCGTCGCGACGCTTAAGGACATCCTCAAGGAAGTCCGCACGGCCGTTGGCGACTGGCAGGCCATGCTGGCGCGCCTCAGAAAGTCCATCACCGATCTGGAGAGGGCGCCTGCGAGCGTACCCGCGCCCATGCGCAGGGAGGCGGTCGAATTCCTGAAGTGGCTCGAAGCCGGCAACATCACGCTGCTCGGCATGCGCGACTACCGCCTCGACGGCGACATGCAGACCGGCACGCTCTCGGCGGACGACGGAGTCGGCCTCGGGCTGTTGCAGGATCCGAAAGTACTCGTGCTGCGCCGCGGCACCGAGTTCGTGGCGCTGACGCCGGAGATCCGCGAGTTCTATCTCCAGCCGGATCCGCTGATCATCACCAAGGCTAATGTGCGCAGCCGCGTCCACCGGCGCGCCTATATGGACTACATCGGCGTGAAGACCTACCGCGCCGACGGCACACTCGCGGGTGAGCTGCGCATCATCGGGCTCTTCACATCCCAAGCGTACGTGAAGCTGCCGCGCGAGATCCCCATCCTGCGCCAGAAGATCGAGGGCGTGCTCGAGCGTTCGAGCTTCCCGCCGGAGAGCCACGCGGGAAAATCGCTGCTCAACGTGCTCGAAACCTTCCCGCGCGACGAGCTGTTCCAAATCAGCACCGAAGAGCTGGCGACGTGGTCTGCGGGCATCCTCGATCTGGAGCTGCGGCCGCGCGTACGCGTGTTCGCGCGCGTCGATCGCTTCGACCGCTTTGTCTCCGTGCTCGTATTCGTGCCAAGGGACCGCTTCTCGACGCGCGTGCGCGAGGAGATCGGAAGTTATCTCGCCCAGACCTATCACGGGCACGTATCGGCCTTCACGCCCTACTTTGCCGAGGGCCAGCTCACACGCGTGCACTTCATCATCGGTCGCCATGAAGGCACCACGCCGAGTGTAATGACGGAAACGCTCGAACAGGGCGTCGCGACGATCGTCAAGACCTGGCAGGATCGCCTTGCCGAGGCGCTGCAAAAGTCGGGACCGAAGACGGCGGCGCTGGTCAGCAAGTATCGCGACGCCTTCTCGGCAGGATACGCGGAGTTCTTCCCCACCGCGCGCGCGCTCGAAGATATCCGGCGCATTGAACGGCTCGGACCCCACCGCCCGCTCGCCATCGACTTCTATGTCGAGAAATCCAGCGGCACCGAGCGCCTGCGCGCGGCCGTCTATCGCTTCGACGATCCAATCCGGCTCTCGGAGCGCGTACCGGTGCTCGAGAACCTCGGCTTCTCGGTCGTGGACGAGCGCACGTACGAGATCGCGCCGCGCTTCGGCGACATGATCCGCAAGGTCGTGCTGCACGACATGGTGCTGGAGCCGATCGACGGCGCCGCTATCGATATCAAGAAGCATGACGAGCGGCTCGAGGATGCCTTCCGCGCGGTGCTCGCAGGTGTCGCGAGCAGCGACACGTTCAACCGGCTGATCATCGCGGCCGGCGCGGACTGGCGCGAAGCGGCGCTCATGCGCTCCTATGCGGCCTACATGCGCCAGCTCGGCCTACCGTTCGGCCCTGCTTACATTGCAGCGACGCTCATCGGTCATGCCGGCATCGCACGGGATCTCATCGAGCTTTTCCATCACCGCTTCAATCCCGATCAGGGCGGCTCGGCCGATGAGCGGCTCGCGAACGAGGCCCCGATCCGCGAGCGCATTGCAGGCGCGCTCTCGACCGTCCAGAGCCTAGATGAAGATCGCATCATCAATCATCTGCTGAGCCTCGTCGGCGCGACCGTGCGCACGAACTTCTACCAGAAGGACAAGAAGGGCCTGCCGCCGGAGACCATCGCCGTTAAGCTCGTGGGCCGTGAAATCGAGTTCATGCCGCGCCCGCGCACATACCGTGAGATCTGGGTCGCAAGCCCGCGCGTCGAGGGCGTGCATCTGCGCTTCGCACCGATCGCGCGCGGCGGCATCCGCTGGTCGGATCGCGCGCAGGACTTCCGCACGGAAGTGCTCGGCCTCGTCAAGGCGCAGCAGGTGAAGAACGCGGTGATCGTGCCCGCCGGCTCCAAAGGCGGCTTCCTGCCGAAGCTGATGCCGCGCGGCGGCTCGCGCGAGGCGGTCCAGGCCGAAGGTGTCGCGGCCTACCGCATTTTCATCTCGGCCATGCTCGATCTCACCGACAATCTCGTTGACGGGAAGATCGTGCCGCCGGACCGCGTCGTGCGCTACGACGGCGATGACCCTTATCTCGTCGTAGCGGCCGACAAGGGCACGGCTACATTCTCGGATCTCGCCAACGAGCTTTCGACGAGCCGCGATTTCTGGCTCGGCGATGCTTTCGCTTCGGGCGGCTCGGCCGGCTACGACCACAAGAAGATGGGTATCACGGCGCGCGGCGCCTGGGAGTGCGTCAAGCGCCACTTCCGCGAGATGGACGTCGATATCCAGACGCAGCCCTTCACCGTCATCGGCGTCGGCGACATGTCGGGCGACGTGTTCGGCAATGGGATGTTGCTCTCGCCTGCCATCTGCCTGCTTGCCGCGTTCGATCATCGCGACATCTTCATCGATCCGAGCCCGGATGCGGCAGCGAGCCTCACCGAGCGCGCGCGCCTCTTCGCGCTGCCCCGTTCGAGCTGGCAGGACTACAACAAGGCGCTGATCTCCAAGGGCGGCGGCATCTTCTCGCGATCATCGAAGTCGGTGCCGCTATCGCCTGAGATCCAAGTCATGCTCGGCGTCAAAGCTCAGCACATGACGCCCGCCGAGTTGATGAACGCGATCCTCAAGACCAAGGCCGACCTACTTTGGTTCGGCGGCATAGGTACGTACATCCGCGCCTCGACGGAAACGGACGCCGATGCCGGCGACCGCGCCAACGATGCCATCCGCATCACGCCACAGGAACTGAAGGCGAAGGTCATCGGCGAAGGCGCCAACCTCGGCGTGACGCAGCGCGCGCGCATGGAGCTCGCGGCTCGCGGCGTGCGCCTCAATACGGACTTCATCGACAATTCGGCGGGCGTGAACTCCTCCGACCAGGAGGTGAACATCAAGATCGCGGTCGTTCCGGTCGTCAAATCCGGCCGCCTCGACATCACGGCGCGCAACAAGCTGCTCGCCAGCATGACCGACGAGGTCGCCGACGCTGTCCTGCGCAACAACTATCAGCAGTCGCTGGCGCTGAGCCTCGCCGAGCGCAATGCCGTGGCTGATCTCAGCGGTCACGCACGCCTTATCGAGGCTCTGGAGCAGCGCGGCATTCTCGAGCGCGAGATCGAGTTCCTGCCCTCGCTGCCGGAGATCGCCGTGCGTCAGTCGTCAGGTCGCGGACTTACGCGGCCGGAACTCGCGGTGCTGTTGAGCTACGCCAAGATTGCGCTGCGCGGCGACTTGCTCGCGAGCGCGGTGCCCGATGCGCCGGCACTCGAGCCCCGCCTCATCGAGTACTTCCCGCCGGAGCTGGCACGCGCCTATCCCGACGACCTAAGGCGGCATCAGCTCCGCCGCGAGATCATTGCGACGACCGTGACCAATGCCGTCGTCAACCGGCTCGGCGCGGCAGCACCCCAGCGCATGGCAGACGAAACGGCGCGGCCCGTCCACGAGATCGCCTATGCCTTCACGGTCGCGCGTTCCGTTCTCGGGCTCAACGACATCTGGCCGCGCATCGATGCCCTCGACAATCGCATCGATGGCGCCTCGCAGCTCGATCTCTACGCCCGCACGCAGGAAGCCCTCGCGCACACGACGCGGTGGTTCCTGCGCGATGGCCAGGCGGCGGCAGATCTCGATGCGGCCATCGCGACCAACATCAAAGGCTCAGCCGAGCTCATGGCTCTCATTGCGCGGGGTCTCGGAGAGGAAGTCAAAGCCCAGCTCCACGAGAACGCGCAGGCCCTGGTCGACAGCCAGGTGCCTGTCGATCTGGCCAACGATCTCGCGCGTCTGGCTCTGCTCGTCGATGCACCAGCCATTACGGAAGCCGCGGCGCAGGCCAAAGCCCCGTACGCGACGGCAGCGCGCGTGGTGCTCGGTCTCAACAAGCGCTTCCATCTGCGCAATCTCATCGACTCCGGCCGGCGCATTCGCGCCACGGATGCCTACGACATGATGGCCGTAGCGGGAGCCGAGCAGGCTCTGCTCGAAGCGCGCCGCCGGATTGCCCTCGGCATTCTGGCGACGCCCGGCGAGGATGCGCTGACGCGCTGGAACGAGCAGCACGCGAGCGAGATTGCCCGCGTCGCGGCGGCGCTGAACGATCTCGGTACGAGCGGGCCGCTGACGCCGGCGCGCCTCATGGTCGCTGCTACGCGCCTCGGGGATCTGTCGCGCACTTCTGCCTGAATTCTCCTGGCAGTATCGGGGCAGGAGCTTAGATCTTGAGCTTCGGGCCCCCTGCGGGCATCCTGTCATGATGGGTGGCATGCCGCGGGGGCGGGCCTCCGTGGGGAACTGAGGCATGTCCACAAATGTTGCGGCGACCGGGACCACGGCGCCGCCTGCGGCCCTTGCTGGCTGGGCGATGTTCGACTGGGCCGGCCAGCCCTTCTACACGCTCGTGCAGACTTTCCTGTTCGCGCCCTACTTCGCCAATGCCGTCGTTTCCGATCCGAGCCAGGGGCAGGCAGCCTGGGGCTATGCCGCAGCCTTCGCCGGCGTCATCGTAGCGATCGGCAGCCCGATCCTTGGCGCCGTCGCCGACAGCGGCGGCCGGCGCAAGCCCTGGATCGCGCTTTTCAGCCTCATGCTGGTCGTCGGGCTTTGCCTGCTGTGGTTCGCGACACCCAAGCTCCAGGGACCGATGTTCTTCCTCGTGCTCGCAGGCTATGCGCTCGCCTTCGCCGGCGCCGAGTTCGCCGCCGTCTTCAACAATTCGATCATGCCGACGCTCGTGCGCAAGGATCAGCTCGGACGGCTCTCGGGCATCGCCTGGGGGCTCGGCTATGCCGGCGGTCTCGTGAGCCTCGCACTCGTCGCTGGATTCATCGTCACCGATCCCTCGAGCGGCAAGACGATGCTCGGCATGGATCCGATCCTCAATCTCGATCAGGCGAGCCGCGAGGGCGATCGCCTCGTCGGACCACTGTGCGCGGCCTGGTTCATCCTGTTCGTGATCCCCTTCTTCCTGTTCGTGCCGGACAATCGGCAGGCAGGCCGTGCGCACTCGGAGAGCCCGATCCGCGACGCGCTGAAATCGCTCTGGGCCACGGTTCGCAACCTGCCGAACGACCGCAACATTCTCTGGATGCTCGTCGCGCGGATGCTCTACGCCGACGGGCTCGCAGCAATCTTCGTGTTCGGCGGCATCTATGGCGCGTCGGTCTTCGGCTGGCGCACGTTCGATCTCGGTCTGTTTGGCATCATTCTCGCGGCGACAGGCGCCGTCGGGGCAGTCATCGGCGGTCTGCTCGATGACCGCGTGGGCGCAAAGACCGTCATAGTCGGCTCGATCGTGATCCTTCTGATCGGCTTCTTAGGTATTCTCTCAGTGGACAAGGGAAGCGTGCTCTTCGGTGTGCCGATCGCGGAAAAGCAGCCGGGCTCGGGCGCCTTCTCATCGCAGGGCGAGCAGATATTCCTGGCCTTCTCGATCCTGATCGGACTTGTCGCGGCGCCCGTGCAAGCCGCTGGCCGCTCGCTGCTTGCGCGCCTCGCGCCGCCCGAGCGCATGACGCAGTACTTCGGCCTCTTCGCCTTCTCAGGCAAGGCGACAGCCTTCGCCGCGCCATTGGCGATCGCGCTCGTGACGACGCTGAGCGGCAGTCAGCGGTGGGGCATCGCGACGACGGCGCTCTTCCTGATCGGCGGTCTCATATTCATGCTGCCCGTGCAGGAACCACGGCGCTCCGAATAATTGGACCCCGACGCAGCAGGGGAACTGCGCCGGGGTCTGCGGCAGAACGACAGGGATCGGGGGGAGGATCAGTCGTCGTCGCCGTAACGGCACTCGTGGAAGCGCTTCCACCAGTACTTGCTGCCCGTGTTCATCGCCTTACGATAAAGCCAGTAGCAGGGGCGATGGGCATGATAGCCATAGCCGCCGTAGACGATCGGCGCGCCGAGCACGATGCCGACACCGAATTTTCCGAAGTGCTTGTGCTTATGGCCGGCTTCGGCCTGGGGTGCGGCAAGGCCGCTGCCGCCGACGATCGCGACAGAGAGGGCGGCGAGCGCAGCGGTCTTGGTGAGGGCAGACTTGAGGGACATTGGTATTCTCCTAACGGCGTGAGCTGTTGAACCGGGTTTCAGGTGGCGGGGATCACCGCCACTTGCCCGATCTGTCGCAGCCACTCCGAAATAGGTTCAAAACCCGTCGAAGATTTTTTCCCCCTCAGTCTCCGGGGGGGGGCGTCGGCAGGGTGAAACCCCAAGCGCATCGACCCCCAGTGGAACGCATGTTAAGAGACGCGGCCGCTAGGCCCCAAGGGCTGGCCTGCACCCGTCAGATCGTCCGTTAACCCATCCGCCGGAATGCGCCATGACCACACGTGATCCCCTCAAGCTCGGCGTTGCCGGCCTCGGAACTGTTGGCGCTGGGCTCATCCAGCTCCTCAAGGCCCATGGCTCCAAGCTCGCCGACCAGCTTCATCGCCCGGTCGAGGTGGTGGCCGTCTCCGCCCGCAGCCGGGGCAAGGACCGCGGCGTGTCACTCGAAAGCGTTCGTTGGGTGGATGACCCCGTGGCACTTGCGACGGACCCCGCCATAGACTGCTTCGTCGAGCTGATCGGCGGAGAAGATGGCGTCGCTCGGCGCGCGGTGGAAGCTGCGCTCGCTGCCGGCAAGCACGTCGTGACGGCCAACAAGGCACTGCTCGCCCATCACGGCTTCGAGCTTGCCCAGCTCGCCGAGAAGCACAACGTCGCGCTCAATTTTGAGGCCGCCGTCGCCGGCGGCATTCCCGCGATCAAAACCGTGCGCGAGGCGCTGGTCGGCAATCAGGTCCACCGCGTGTCCGGCATCCTCAACGGCACCTGCAATTACATCCTGAGCAAAATGCAGGAGGAGCGCCTGCCGTTCGCGGACGTGCTGCGAGAGGCGCAAGCCAAGGGCTATGCCGAGGCCGATCCGACCTTCGACATCGGTGGTTTCGATGCCGCGCACAAGCTCACGCTGCTGACGAGCCTCGTATTCGGCACGCGCGTCGCCTTCGACCAGATCCACATCGAGGGCATTCAGACCATCACCGACGCGGACATCGATGCGGCAGACGAGCTCGGCTATCGCATCAAACTGCTCGGCGTCGCGACGCTGACCGAGAGCGGGATCGAAAGCCGCGTCACGCCGGTGATGATCCCCGTGGAGGCCGCCATCGCGGGCGTGTCGGGCGTCACGAACGCCGTCGCGCTCGACGCGGATTTCGCAGGCAGCCTGCTGCTCGTGGGCCCTGGTGCCGGCGCCCGCGCCACGGCTTCGGCTGTCGCGAGCGACATCGTGGATATTGCCGCGGGTTTCGTGCTGCCGCCTTTCGGTGTGCCGTCGTCGCGGCTCAAGGCGCACCAGCGAGCGGCGCTCGGCCAGCACAAGGGCGACTACTACGTGCGTTTCTCGGCCTTCGACCGGCCGGGCGTGATGGCGGCGATCACCAAGCGCATGGCGGAACAGGAAGTGTCGCTCGACAGCATCGTGCAGCGCGGCCCGCGCGGCGCACCCGGCACGCTCGCCAATATCGTGATCATCACGCACGAGACGACGGAAGCCGCGATCCGCAAGGCACTCGACGATATCGAGGCCGACGGCAAGGTCGCCGAGAAGCCGCAGATGATCCGCATCGAGGTGATGTGAGTGCAGCGGCCCAAAAGGGGCATGGAAGATTCTTCCATTTTTCACGCCGTCCAAGCTAATTTATATATCTAACTCAGCGAAAGCTGAGGCTCCGCAGCCAGAATGCCGGCGCACTTAGAGAGCACCTTCCGTCAGCTCCCAGCTACGTTTCGCTCCGTCAACAACAGCATCGAGCTGGTCCAGTTCTGGCTCAGCACGCCGCACCCGAGGCAATCCACGCGCATCTTAGCGCGGGCGATGGCTCTGGCCGCTGTGTGCTGCCCGTCTCGGACGGCTCGGCAAAAAGGACCCTGTATCATGGGATTGACGTCATACTCTCTCTTGCTGGCCAGCAGCCTAGTGTTCGCCCTCGCGGCAGTCGTGCCGGCACACGCCGCCCCCATCAAGAACGTGGTGCTCGTGCATGGCGCTTTCGCCGACGGCTCGGGCTGGCGTGGCGTCTACGATGAGCTGACGAAACGCGGCTACCGCGTCACCATCGTCCAGAACCCGCTGACATCGCTTGCCGATGACGTCGCCGCGACGAAACGGGCACTCGACCGACAGGACGGTCCCGCCATCCTAGTCGGCCACAGCTGGGGCGGCACGGTCATCACCGAAGCCGGTGTCCATTCCAAAGTTGCGGGCCTCGTCTATGTCTCGGCGCTCTCGCCCGACACGGGGGAGTCGACCGCGCAGCAGTATGCAGGCTTCGTCACGCCGCCCGAATTCGTCATCGACACGCATAGCGATGGCTTCGGCTTCGTCAAGGCAGAGAACTTCAAGGCTGGCTTCGCCGCTGATGCGAGCGATGCCGACGCAGCTTTCATGCGCGACTCGCAAGTGCCGATCAGCATGTCGGTCTTCGAGACCAAGCTCCAGCACGCCGCTTGGCGGACCAAGCCGAGCTGGGCAGTGATCGCGACCGATGACAAGGCCTTCGACCTTCGCATGCTCCGCCATATGGCGAAGCGAATCGACGCGAAGATCACCGAAGTCGCCGCGAGCCACGCGGTTTACATGACGCAGCCGAAGATCGTCACCGACGTGATCGACCGCGCAGCAAAAGCGGCGTCTAAGTGAAAAGGCTTCCACAAACAACAATGCCCCTGGAGCATTCCGGGGGCATTCTTGTTCAAGCTATAGAGCCGACGCGACCACTGCGCCACGACGTCAGTCGTTGTCCGCTTCCTCTTCCTTCTTATCGCCGCCGCCGAGCTCCTTAAGGCGCTCGAACATGCGCGAGGCCTGTGCCTCTTCGGTCTCCTCGGGCTCGGCCGGCGGCTCGGGAAAGCTCACATCGGGCTGCGGACCAAGGCCGGGCACCGTCTCTGACGTCGGCAGCAGTGTGCCGGCCTTCGGCTCGACCGGCGCAGCGCCCGCAGGCGCCGGTGGCACGCGCTTGGAAGCCTTCGCCACCTCGTTATCGAGATCGATCTGCGAGCAGAGGCCGAGCGTCACCGGATCCTGCGGTGTCAGGTTCGATGCATTCCAGTGCGTGCGCTCGCGGATCGCGGCAATCGTGGGCTTGGTCGTGCCGACGAGGCGGATGATCTGACTGTCCTTGAGCTCGGGATGATTGCGCAGCAGCCACATCACCGCATTCGGACGATCCTGGCGGCGCGAGACCGGCGTATAGCGGGGGCCGCGCTTGGTCTTGACCGGCGGGATCTCGACCTTCGACTCCTGCAACCTCAAGCGATAGTCGCCATCCTCCTCGCCGCGCTTGATCTCCTCGCGGCTGAGCTGGCCGGATGCGATCGGGTCCATGCCCTTGATGCCCTGCGCGACATCGCCATCGGCAATGCCCTTGACCTCGAGGTGATGGAGCCCGCAGAACTCCGCGATCTGATCGAAGCTCAGCGAGGTGTTTTCCACCAGCCAGACGGCCGTCGCTTTCGGCATCAGCGGTTTGCGGTTGCTCATGGTGTGGGCTTTCCAGGTAATGGGCTTTTAGGGCCTGCTCGATACGTCGAGCAGCCGGTCTTTTAGGGGGTGAGGGAGGGGTTCAGGCGTGCTTATAGCGCGATGCCCGCTTCGAGGGCAACCGGGAGATGAGTGTCGGCTGACGATTGTGCGATCGCTCCGATCCCTGATGGCTAACGCCCCTATCCCACAGGCCAAAGAGCCCGGCTGAACCGAGGAGCTAACCATGCCAAAGCTCGAGTTCTGGTACGACTTCGCGTCGAGCTATTCCTATCTCGCTGCCATGCGGATCGACGCTCTTGCCGAGGCCGCGGGCGTCGACATTGCCTATCGCCCCTTTCTCCTCGGCCCGATTTTCAAGGCTCAGGGGCTAACGACGTCACCCTTCGTCGCCAACCCGACCAAGGGCAACTACATGGCCCGCGACATCGCGCGCATTTCAGCTGTTCGCGGGATGGCATTCCATGTGCCCGAGCCCTTTCCCGCGCACAGCCTCGCAGCGGCGCGCATCGCGATGGTCGCCGAAGAAGAAGGTTGGATCGGACCATTCACACGCGCTGTGTTCACCACCGAATTCGCCGATCGCGCTGACATCGCCGCACCTGAAGCGCTCGCCAGGATCATCGGCAAACTCGGGCATGATCCAGCTCGCGTGATGGCGCGCACAGGTGCCGACGAGGTGAAGTCGGCTCTCCGCGCGCGCACGGAAGCTGCTGCCGGCAAAGGCATCTTCGGCGCTCCGACATTCATCACGGAGGACGGTGAACTCTTCTGGGGCGACGATCGTCTGGAGGACGCACTGGCGTGGGCAACAGGAGCGTGCAAACGCCCGGCCTGAATGATTGTTCACCACAAATCAGTACTTTAGCGGCGTGTGCAGTGATATGTTGCGCACGGGTTTAACGAGGGAGCCGTGAAGATGAAGCGTTGGGTTTTGGAATTGAGCGCCATGGGGCTGGTGCTTGCGTTGATTGGCGGGGCCGCCTATGCCCAGGCGCCGAAAGCCGAGACGAAAGCCGCTCCGGCAAAGACGGAGAAGAAAGCCGTCAAAAAAAGCGCTCCCTCGGCCTGCAAGGGCCTTGATGAGAAGGCCTGCGGGGCGAACACTGGTTGCTCGTGGATCAAGGCGACGAAGACCAAGGCCGGCGTCGAGCGCAAAGCCTACTGCCGACTGAAGTCGACGCCGCCCAAGAAGGCACCAGCCAAGAAGTAGCCTGTCCGTCACGACATAAAACTTCGTACCGCCGGAGCCCCGCTCCGGCGGTTTTCTTTTGCTAGCTTTCGGATTGCTCGTCTGCACCGGCTAATCTTGCTTTCCTCCAACGCCCCTCTACCGTGGCACGCGACGGGGGAGGCATGGGGCGGCTCTTCGCGACAGCATTGGGCGCACTGGAGCGCGAGCAGGATCGCTGGTTCCTCTGGGCACCGGTACTGCTCGGCTGTGGCATTGCCACATACTTCGCGCTGACCTTCGAGCCTGCACCTCTCGCGGCGGCTGGAGCCCTCGCCATTGCAGCCATCATCCGCTGGCGCTGGCGCGAGGGAAGTGCGGCAGCCATTGCCGGCGGCGCGATCTTCGCTGTCGTACTCGGTTTTCTCCTGGCGCTGAGCCGAGCGTACTTTGTCGCCGCGCCAGTCATCACGGACGAGCGCAGCACACACACGGTCACAGGCTGGATCGAGCTGGTCGAGCCGCGCGAGGAACGCGGCGAGCGCCTGACAATTCGCGTGCACGATATCGCCGGTCTCGCGGCGGAGCGACGGCCATCGCGTATACGCGTGCGCACGCTCACAGCCGATCCGACACTCAGAGCCGGCGACGCGGTGAACATGCGCGCCATGCTCTCGCCGCCGGCAGGCCCCTCGCATCCAGGTGGCTACGACTTTGCCCGGCAGGCGTGGTTCCAGGGCCTCGGCGGCGTCGGCTATACGCTCTCGCAGCCGCAGCGGACCACGATCTCCGCAACCATGCCCTGGGATCTCAAGGCGCGCACGACCTTCAATCGGCTGCGTCAGGCGATCGCCCAGCGTGTTACCACCGTGCTGCCGGACGAGCGCGGCGCCATTGCCGTCGCCCTTATCACAGGCGAGCGCGGCGCCATCAGCGCGGCGACCAATGCCGCCTATCGCGACTCAGGCCTCATCCACATCCTCTCCATCTCCGGCCTGCACATGGCGATCATGGCCGGCGCTATGTTCTTTACCGCGCGCTTCGTGCTCGCGCTCATACCTGCGATCGCGCTGCGCTACGATATCCGCAAATGGGCAGCCATCGCGGGCGCGTTCGGTGCGCTCGGCTATCTCGCTATCTCGGGCGTCTCGCCTCCGGCCGTGCGCTCGTTCCTGATGGTGCTGATCATGTTCATCGCGATCCTGCTCGATCGCCCGGCGCTGGCGCTGCGCAATGTCGCGCTCGCCGCACTTGCGATGCTTATCGTCATGCCGGAGAGCCTTATCGATGTCGGCTTTCAGATGTCGTTCGCGGCAGTCGTCGCGCTCGTCGCGGGTTACGAAGCCTGGCGCGACCGCCGCGATCCCGCAGGCACGCCCGAGCGCGGCCGGATCTGGCGCGCGCCATTCATCTTCCTCGGGGGCATCGTGGCGTCGACGCTGATCGCGAGCCTCGCAGTCGCGCCGTTCGGCCTCTATCATTTCCATCAGAGCCAGCAATACGCGATGCTGGCGAACCTGCTTGCCGTGCCCGCGGTCAATCTCCTGATCATGCCGGCAGCGCTCGCTACGCTCCTGGCGCTACCCTTCGGTCTCGAGGCCGCGCCGCTCCAGCTCATGGGTCTCGGCATTTCCTTCATGAGTACGGTCGCGGTCTGGGTTGCAGCATTGCCCGGCTCCGTGATCCGGGTCGCAGCCATTCCGGCAGCGAGCTTCGGGCTCATTATCGTCGGCGGCACATGGTTGCTGCTCTGGCGGACGCGCCTGCGCATCTGGGGATTGGCAACCATCGCTGCCGGCTTGGCGCTGGCGCCATTTGAACCGCGACCGGACATTCTCGTCAGCCGCTCCGGTACCCTCGTGGCGGCGCGCGGCGACGATGGTCGCCTCTCGGCCCTCGCGGGACGATCCGACCACTTCGATCTCGGCCGCTGGCTCGAGTGGGATGGTGATGGCCGCCCACCCGCAAGCGTTGCCGAAGCGACCCCGGCCGCCTCGATCTTCACGTGCGACGCCAGTGGCTGCATTGCGCGCGTGAAAGGCCGCCGACTGGCCGTGCCGCGGCATCCGTCCGCACTCCGCGACGACTGCTCGCGCGCCGAGATCCTTGTGCTGCGGAGCGAGCGGCCTCGCACCTGCGAGCCGTCTGCGATGGCGATAGACGCCGCCGCGCTCCGACGCGAGGGCGCACACGCCCTGCACCTTCGCGGCGCCGAGATTGCCGTGACGACGGTTGCCGGGGTGCACGGACGCCGGCTATGGACCCTGGAGGCCGAGGCGCGACCCAAGCAACGTCCACGCACGCCCCGGCGAACGCCACCCCCGACCGAGCGGAGGCTACCATCCGGACTGCTCGAGGTTGCCGCACCCGAAGGTGGTCCTGGCGGCGGCGATGATTAGGCCGGGTTGACAGTCCGAGCGGTGCCGCATAGTTTGCGCCACCTTTTCAATGGGCACCGCTGTTCGTTGCCGCACCGCTCCACCGGGAGCGCCGAGCGCCATGACACATTGCCCCCAACTGAGGCTTTGGTCATGAAAGTCCGCAACTCCTTGAAATCCCTTCGGAGCCGCCATCGCGGCAACCGCCTCGTGCGCCGCAAGGGCCGGGTCTATGTGATCAACAAGTCCAACCCGCGCTTCAAGGCGCGCCAGGGCTGATCTCTAGCTGTTTAACGGCATTTTGAGCAGGAGAGGTGGGTCACCTCTCCTGTTTTCGTCGTGCGCAGTTGCTTGAGTTATTCCCAGAAGTCGATCGTGCGCGGCCGCAGTGCGCCGCCCATCTGTAGCGCCTGGGCTTTGATCGCGAGGCCGGTCTTGGGATCGAGCTCCATCGCCAGCCCACACAGTGTCCCGGCCCCGAGTGCCGGCTCCATGCGTCCCTTCGGAATGCGCGTCAGAAACCGATTGAGCGGCTCCTCGGGCTGCATGCCGAGCACCGAGTTGTAATCCCCGCACATTCCCGCGTCAGACATGTAAGCCGTGCCGCCCGGAAGTATCCGGTCATCGCTGGTCGGCACATGCGTATGCGTGCCAACGACGCACGACACGCGCCCGTCGAGATAGATCCCCAGCGCCTCTTTTTCGCTCGTCGCCTCGGCATGGAAGTCGACCAGAATCGCGTCTGCACCTGTGCCCAGCGGACAGACTTCAAGCTCGGCGTCGATGGCGCGGAAGGGGCAATCGAGCTCCGGCATGAAGATGCGCCCCATGGCATTCATGACCAGCACTTCGGCGCCGTTGCGAGCCTTGTAGAGACCGGCGCCATGCCCCGGCGTTCCCGTTGGATAGTTCAGCGGGCGCAGCAGGCGCGGCTGGCGCTCGATGAACACGAGGGTCTCGCGCTGGTCCCAGCTGTGATTGCCGAGCGTGACGGCATCGGCGCCCGCCGCGAGAAGATCTTCGCAGATGGCCTCGGTAATACCGAAGCCGCCAGCGGAGTTCTCACCATTGACGACGACGAAATCGAGCCGATAGCGCTCGATCACCCCCGGCAGATTCTCGATGACCACGTCGCGGCCGCTGCGGCCGACCACATCCCCGAGAAACAGCAGGCGCATTTCAGGTGTCCGAGCGTTGCCGGGCTCCTGACGGCGTCAGGACCCAATCAAGGCGCTCGTCATAGTCGAGATGGGGCACGGCGTCGACCTCCAGCTCATCTAGGCCAAGGCCGATCGCGAGGATTGGTTTCAATGTCCTCAGATGGCGGATTGTGCGATCATAGTAACCGCCGCCGTAACCAAGGCGGTATCCATGCGTGTCGAACGCGAGCAGCGGCACAAGGAGGATGTCGGGAAGGACGACGGAGCGATCGGGGGCCGGCTGGCGGATTCCCCATACACCGGGGATGAGCGGATCACCGGGTGCCCAAGCGCGAAAAAGCAGCGGCTCGGCTTTGCCCTGCATGACCGGAAGGGCCAGTGAATGCCCCTTGGCCCTGAGCGCCGCCATAAGCGGGAGCGGCCAGATCTCGCCATCCATGGGGTAGTAGCCGGACACAATGCCGGTCGGGCGATCACCGAGCAGCGCCATGCCGCAGCGCACGAGCCCCTCGTTGACGCCTGAGCCGAGCTTGGCGAGCGCATCGGCGCGCCGCGCCTTCTGACGCTCGCGCAAGATGCGCTTGAGGTTGAGGCTCTCCTCAGCCGCGCTGTGCGAAGCGGTCGACATTGTCAGGCCTGATGGGCAGTCGCCTGCGGTGTGGGGTGAAGCTTCCTGAGCGCCGCGAGCGCGAGTGGATCGAGGCCGGCGCCGCCACTGTCGAGATGCTCGAAGATGCCGCGGCGCATGCGCGGATCCCAGAAATCCTTGATGTGCTGGGCGATCTGCGGCACGGCGCGCGCCTCGCCCTGCGGCGCGAAGGCCTTGGCGATCTGGTTCGCCATCATGACGAGTTTGTCATGCTGCTGCATTGCTAGTGTCCCGATTCCGAAGTTCGCAATACCTTGATGCTGGCGTCCCGAGCGAACTTCGGAATCAAAAGGGACACTAGGAACCTAAACTTGCCAGTGTGATTCAGATCTAGAAATTCGCTCGATACCGCTCCGCGAGAGCTGGCGAATTTCTCGATCATCACACTAGCCGGCTTTCCGCTTTTGTCCTGAGCCGCAACGGCCTCGGGAATACGTTCTGGATGTGTGAAAATCTCGAATCCGTCCTGGCGTGCAACGGCGGCAAGCGTGATGCCGACAGCTTCGGCCGTTTCAAGGGCGAGTTTTGTCGGTGCCGAAACCGCGACGATGACCGGCGCGCCCGCTCTTGCCGCCTTCTGTACCATCTCGACGGATACGCGGCTCGTCAGAAGAATGAGTCCGCTACGCAGATCCGTCCCGCGGCGCCTGAGCCCGCCAATGAGCTTGTCGAGCGCGTTGTGCCGGCCGACATCCTCGGCAATGGCGACGAGACCCTGCTCGCGATTCCAGAAGCCCGCCCCATGCACCGCGCGCGTGCGCACGTTGAGTTCTTGAGCCGGCGCGAGCGAGGCCATCGCCTTCATGATATCCGCCGCAGTGAAGGTGACGTCGCTCGATACACGTGCCAGCTTGGCGGTAGCGGCCTCGAGGCTCTCGACACCACAGAGCCCGCAGCCCGTCGGGCCCGTGATCTGACGGCGGCGCGTCGCAAGTTCGATGCCGCGTCCTTTCGCGAGCCACATCCTGAGCTCGATGCCCTCGGCGTGCTCGACGACCTCCAGTCCCTCGATGTCCGCAGGCTCATTGATAACGCCCTCGCTCAGGCTGAAGCCGTATGCGAAATCCTCGAGGTTCGTGGGCGACGCCATCATCACGGCATACGTCGTCCCGTCATAAACGAGCGCCGCAGGCACCTCCAACGGCACCTCGCGCTCCATCGCGGTGGCGGCAGAAGCCGTCACCTTGATCGAGCGAACGCGGGCTGTGGCATCAGTCATTGCTCCACGCTATTCCGCTGCCTCGACGGTCGCAATCCGCCGGCTCGCCTGTGCAAAGGCCTCATAGTCCTCCTGGTACTGCGTCGGGCCGTTGGAGAGGCCGACCTGCACGGCTGTCACCTTGTACTCGGGGCAGTTGGTTGCCCAGTCGGAGAATTCGGTCGTGATGACGTTCGCCTGGGTCATGGGATGGTGGAAGGTCGTGTAGACGACGCCAGGCGCCACGCGATCCGTAATGAGCGCGCGCAGGGCCGTCTCGCCTGCCCGCGACTGGATGCGCACCCAATCACCTTCCTTGATGCCACGCTGCTCGGCATCGTGCGGATGGATCTCGAGGCGATCCTCCTCGTGCCAGACGACGTTCTCGGTCCGCCGCGTCTGTGCGCCGACATTGTACTGCGAGAGAGTGCGCCCCGTGGTCAGCAGCAGCGGGAATCGCGGTCCTGTGCGCTCGTCGGTCGGCACGTACTCGGTGAGCACGAACTTGCCCTTGCCGCGCGCGAACGTCGTCGCGTGCATGATGGGCGAGCCTTCGGGATTGGCGTCGTTGCAGGGCCACTGCACGGAGCCCATTTCCTCGATCTTCTTGAAGCTCACATTCTTGAAGGTCGGCGTCAGCGCCGCGATCTCGTCCATGACCTGGCTTGGATGTGTGTAGTTCCAGTCGAGCCCGACGGCTTTGGCGATAAGCTGCGTGATCTCCCAATCGGCATAGCCGCCGTTGCGTGGCGTCATCACCTTGCGCACGAGCTGGATCCGGCGCTCGGCGTTCGTGAACGTGCCGTCCTTCTCCAGGAAGGTCGAGCCGGGCAGGAAGACGTGCGCGTAGTTCGCCGTCTCATTGAGGAACAGATCCTGCACGACCACACATTCCATGGCCGCGAGACCCGCCGAGACGTGCGAGGTGTTGGGATCGGACTGCAGAATGTCCTCGCCCTGGATATAGATGGCCTTGAACGTGCCTTCCACGGCCGCGTCGAGCATGTTGGGAATGCGCAGGCCCGGCTCCGGATTGAGCTTCGCGCCCCAGAACTCCTCAAACATCGTGCGCGTCGTGTCGTCGGAGATATGGCGATAGCCCGAAAGCTCGTGCGGGAAGGAGCCCATGTCGCAAGCGCCCTGCACGTTGTTCTGGCCGCGCAGCGGATTGACGCCGACGCCGCGGCGACCAAGGTTGCCGGTTACCATGGCGAGGTTCGCGATGGCCATGACCGTCGTCGAGCCCTGGCTGTGCTCGGTAACGCCAAGACCGTAGTAGATGGCCGCATTGCCGCCCGTCGCGTAAAGGCGCGCAGCAGCGCGCAGCTCGGCCGGATCGACGCCCGTGAACTTCGCTGTCGCCTCCGGGGAATGGCGCTCCTCGGCGACGAAGGCCGCCCATTCCTGGAATTCGTCCATCTCGCAACGCTCGCGAACGAACTTCTCGTTGACGAGACCTTCGGTGACGATGACATGCGCCATAGCCGTGAGGACAGCCACGTTCGTGCCCGGCAGAAGCGGCAGATGATGCGCCGCCTCGATGTGGGCCGAGCGCACGAGATCAATGCGACGCGGATCGACCACAATCAGCTTGGCGCCCTCGCGCAGCCGCTTCTTCATGCGGCTCGCGAACACCGGATGACCGTCCGTCGGGTTGGCGCCGATGACCATCATGACATCCGAATCTTCGACCGAATCGAAGTCCTGCGTGCCAGCGGAGGTTCCGAACGCGGTCTTGAGCCCGTAGCCGGTCGGCGAATGGCAAACACGGGCGCACGTGTCGACGTTGTTCACGCCGAAGCCGGCGCGGATCAGCTTCTGTATGAGGAAGGTCTCCTCGTTCGTGCAACGCGAGGAAGTGATGCCGCCGACCGCATCGCGGCCGTACTGGAACTGAATGCGCTTGAACTCGGAAGCGACGCGACCGATGGCCTCTTCCCACGTCGTCTCGCGCCAAGGATCGGTGATCTTGTCACGCACCATGGGCTTCGTGATGCGCTCCTTGTGGGTCGCATAACCCCAGGCAAAGCGGCCCTTTACGCAAGAGTGCCCGCGGTTGGCCTTGCCATCCTTGTAGGGGACCATGCGCACGACTTCCTCGCCGCGCATCTCCGCCTTGAAGGAGCAGCCGACGCCACAATAGGCGCACGTCGTGACGACCGAGTGCTCGGGCTGGCCGATATCGATAAGCGACTTCTCGCTGAGCGTCGCCGTCGGGCAAGCCTGGACGCAGGCGCCGCAAGAGACGCACTCGCTGTCGAGAAAGTTCTCGGACATGCCGGCCGCGACGCGGCTCTCGAAGCCACGCCCCGCGATCGTCAACGCGAACGTGCCCTGCACTTCCTCGCAGGCGCGTACGCAACGATTGCAGACAATGCACTTCGAGGGATCATACGTGAAGTATGGGTTGCTGGTGTCCTTCGGCATCCAGGCGTCGTTGGCCACGCCGTCCTTGGCCTTCGCGAACACATGGTTGGCGCCGTCATAGCCATAGCGCACGTCGCGCAGGCCGACCGCGCCGGCCATATCCTGCAGCTCGCAGTCGCCATTCGCCGCACAGGTCAGGCAGTCGAGCGGATGGTCTGAGATGTAGAGCTCCATGACGCCGCGACGGAGCTGCTTCAGTCGTGAGTTCTGTGTGTGAACGACAAGGCCGTTCATGGCTGGAGTCGTGCAGGAAGCAGGCGTGCCGGCGCGACCTTCGATCTCGACGAGGCAGAGACGGCAGGAGCCGAAAGCCTCGACGCTGTCGGTTGCGCAGAGCTTTGGGATCTTGGTGCCGACCTCCATGGCCGCACGCATGATAGACGTGCCCTCGGGCACCGTCACCTCGACGCCGTCGATGGTCAGCGTGACCATCTTCTCGGATTTCGAAGCGGGCGTTCCGTAATCGATCTCGTTAACGAGCGTCATCTATTCACTCCGCGGCCTGCGGGAAACGGCGAACCCGACGGAAATCATCGGGGAAATGCGTGAGCGCACTCATGACCGGGTACGGTGTAAACCCGCCAAGAGCACACAAGGATCCGAACTTCATGGTGTTGCAGAGATCGGTGACGAGCGCGAGATGATCCTCCGCGCTATCGCCGGCCATGATCTTGTCGATCGTCTCGACGCCACGCGTCGAGCCGATGCGGCAGGGCGTGCACTTGCCGCAGCTCTCGATGGCGCAGAACTCGAAGGCAAAGCGTGCCTGCTTGGCCATGTCCGCTGTATCGTCGAACACCGTGATGCCGCCGTGACCGATGAGACCGTTCTTCGCGGTGAATGCTTCATAGTCGAAGGGCGTGTCGAAGAGCGCACGCGGGAAGTAGGCGCCGAGCGGGCCGCCGACCTGCACGGCCTTGACCGGGCGACCGCTGAACGTCCCGCCGCCGACATCGTCCACAAGCTCGCCGAGCGTCATGCCGAAGGCCGTCTCAAAGAGACCGCCGTGCTTGACGTTGCCCGCGAGCTGAATGGGCATGGTGCCGCGCGAGCGCCCCATGCCGAGATCGGCATAGACCTTGGCGCCTTCCGAAAGAATGAAGGGCACGGCGGCCAGTGACAGCACGTTGTTGATGACCGTCGGGCGGCCGAACAGACCCTTGTGCGCCGGCAGCGGCGGCTTGGCGCGCACGATGCCGCGCTTACCCTCGATGCTGTCGAGAAGTGCCGTCTCCTCGCCGCAGACATAGGCGCCGGCGCCAGTGCGCACATCGAGATCGAAAGCCTGCTTCGATGCCGCGACGCTCGCGCCGAGCAAGCCTGCCTTGCGCGCGATGCCAATCGCTTCCTTCAGCGTCGCGATCGCGTGCGGGTATTCCGAGCGGACATAGATGTAGCCCTTGGTCGCGCCGACGGCGAGGCCGGCAATGGTCATGCCTTCGATGAGCAGGAAGGGATCGCCTTCCATGATCATGCGGTCGGCGAAGGTCGCGCTATCACCCTCATCGGCATTGCAGACGATGTACTTCTGCTCGCCGGGCGTATCGTGGACCGTCTTCCACTTGATGCCTGTCGGGAAGCCCGCACCGCCACGTCCGCGCAAGCCGGACTTCGCGACGACATCGACGATGCCCGCACCGCCGAGCCCGAGGGCCTGTTCAAGACCGACGTAGCCGCCGTGCGCGCGATAGTCGTCGAGCGAGAGCGGATCGATGATGCCGCAGCGGGCAAACGTGAGCCGCGTCTGCCGGGCAAAGAAGCTGATCTGCTCGACGGGACCGAGCGTCCTTGCGTGCAGCCCCATGGTCGCCGGATCGCCATCGAGCAGGCCCGCGGCGACGAGACCCGGCACATCGTCGGCATCGACCGGTCCGAAGCCATGGCGCACACCCTGGCTCTCGACTTCGAGCAGCGGCTCCAGCCACATCATGCCGCGCGAGCCCGTGCGGACAATCTCGATCGCGCGGCCCGCGACCTGCGCTGCCTTGGCAAGTGCCGTTGCTACCTGGTCAGCACCGACCGCGATTGCGGCGGCATCTCTGGGAATGAAGAAGCGAACTGTCATGCCCCGGCCTCCTTCAGCAGAGCATCGAGCCGTTCGGCGGTCATGCGGCCGACGACGCGGCCGTCGATCATGGCCGATGGCGCCGTCGCGCAGAGACCGAGGCAGTAGATCGGCTCAAGCGTCACGCGACCGTCGGCGCTCGTCTCGCCGCAGGACACGCCGAGGCGATGCTCAGCCAGCTCGACAATGGCCTCGCCGCCCATGGACTGGCAGGCCTCGGCCCGGCAGAGCTTCAGCACGTGGCGGCCAGCCGGATTGGCGCGGAAGTCATGGTAGAAAGTGACGACGCCATGCACCTCGGCGCGGGAGAGGTTCAGCGCCTGGGCCAACACCGGCACCACAGCCTCCGGCACATAGCCGAGTGCGGACTGAACATCGTGCAGGATTTCGATCAGCTCGTCGGGACGGTTGCCGTGTTCGGCGGCAATGGCCCGCGCGGTCTCATCGGCAGTCGTATCAGGCATAAAGGGCACCTTTCCGAGCGGCGCTCATGGCGCCTAAACCTTTCATCCGTCGCATTAATTTCGGATGAAAGCGTACACGATGGCACCCTGGCACCGCGCACCTAAAATGATTCCAGAAAGGCATTTTGGCCCGAACTGGTATGCCAATCCAATCGGTTGTTCCGATGAGTCAATCGGGCGCGCCGATGGTGCGGCGCGGTATAGACCTTAGGTTTCACCGGCCGTTTGCCGAGCGCTCTCGAACACTGCGAGCACAAGCGGGGAGACAGGATCGCGGTCGACGGCTACGAGGCCTACGCTGTGCTCGATCTCGGGACTGACCAGCGGCACGGCGCGAATATCCGACATAGGCCCGAGGATCTTGAGGAAGTACTCCGGCACGATGCTGGCGAGCCCCATGAGGTGCACGTTCGCATAGAGGTTGATCACCGAGTTGGTTTCCAACCGGATCGTGGGCGAGCTGTTGGCCGTGCGGAAGGCGCGGTCGATGATGCGCCGGTTCTGCATGTTCGGCGTCAGCAAGCAGAGAGGCTGCTTCGCCGCCTCGGCCCAGGTCACGGATGTCTTGTCCGCGAGCGCGTGATCCGCGCGCACAAGCAGGCAGTATCGCTCCATGTAGATCGCCTCAGCGCGCATCCCCTCAATCGGCTCGTTGTCGAGGTACGTGAGGCCGACATCAATCGAGAAATCCTCGAGATTGCGCAGAATCTCGACCGAGCTTTGCGAGAGTACCGTCAGCTCGATGCCGGCGTGGCGATCCTGAATGGCCTTTGTGATGAGCGCCGCCATGGGAAGCGCTGAGGGCACGACGCCGAGCGAAAGACGGCCGATAAGGGCACCCTTGGTGCCGCGAAAAGTCGAGATCTCCTGCTGCAGGGATGTCCAGTTGTCGAGAATGGCGTGCGCCCACTTGAGCACGCGCTCGCCCTCGGCTGTCAGACCATGAAAGCGCTGACCGCGCTCGACGATCGGCACCCCGAGTTCCTGCTCAAGCTGGCGGATGCGCCCGGAGAGCGTCGGCTGCGTGACGTTGCAGGCCTTCGCGGCACGCGTGAAATGCTTCTCGCGTGCGAGGGCCGAGAGGTACTGGAGCTGGCGGATATCCATGGGCCCAGTATATCAACCCATTCTAAGGACGACACATCCGACGGCAGCCCTCCTCAGCGGAAGGTAAGCGTTCCTGGCCCTACCTCGGCGCCCCATACCCACCGCCCGCCGGCGTCTCCATGTGATAGAGGTCGCCAGGTTGCATCTCCCGCCGGTCATTGCCTTCGAGATGCTCCCTCGTCCCGTCGGCACGCTCGACGATGTCCACACCACAGGCGCCAGGCTCGCCACCCGCGAGACCGAACGGCGGCACCTTGCGATGCGAGCCGAGCGTCGTGACCGTCATGGCTTCGAGAAAGCGCATCCGCCGAACCGCACCATCGCCGCCGCGCCAGCGTCCGGCACCACCCGAGCCGCGCCGGATGCCGAAGGCTTCGAGCCGCACGGGGAAACGCCATTCGAGGATTTCCGGATCGGTCATGCGGGTATTCGTCATGTGCGTCTGCACGGCGCTCGCGCCGTCGAAGCCATTTCCCGCACCCGTGCCGCCGCAGATGGTTTCGTAGTTCTGCAAGCGCTCATTGCCCCAGACGAAATTGTTCATTGTCGCCTGCGAGCCCGCCAAGACGCCGAGCGCGCCGAGCAGCGCATTGGTCGCGGCCTGCGAGACCTCGGTATTGCCTGCGATCACCGCCGCCGGATAGCGCGGATTGAGCATCGTGCCTTCGGGCGTGATGATCGTCAGTGGCTTCAAGCAACCTTCGTTGAGCGGGATCTCGCTATCCGAGAGCGTACGGAATACATACAGCACCACCGCGCGGCAGACCGCGAGCGGCGCGTTGTAGTTGAACTCGCTCTGAGCCGAGGTGCCGGTGAAATCGATCGTCGCGGTGCGCGTCTTGCGATCGACGCGCACCGCGACTTGGATCGCCGAACCGCTGTCCATGGGATAGTGGAACTCACCGTCGCGCAGCGTATCGATCGCCTTACGCACGGCGGCTTCGGCATTGTCCTGCACGTGGCGCATGTAAGCATCGACGACGGGCTGACCGAACTGCTCGACCATGCGCAGGATCTCGCGCACGCCTGTCTCGTTCGACGCGATCTGAGCCCGTAGGTCCGCCATGTTCTGGTCGATGTTGCGGCAGGGATAGCGCCCCGAAGCGAGCAGCGCTCGTGTCTCAGCATCCCTGAGCCGGCCCTGATCGACCATCTTGAAGTTGTCGATGAGGACGCCTTCCTCGTCGATGTGGCGACTGTCCGGCGGCGCCGAGCCCGGCGTCCTGCCGCCGATATCCGCATGGTGCCCGCGCGAGGCTACGACGAACAGGATATTTGCACCATCACGACTAAAGACTGGCGTGATTACGGTCACATCGGGCAGATGCGTGCCACCCCGGTATGGATTGTTCAGCATGATGCTGTCGCCGGGACGCAGACTGCCTGCATTGAGGCGCAACACCGTACGCACAGCCTCGCTCATGGAGCCGAGATGCACGGGCACGTGCGGCGCGTTGGCGACGAGATTGCCTTCCGGATCGAAGAGCGCGCACGAGAAATCCAACCGCTCCTTGATGTTCACCGAATAGGCCGTGTTCTCCAGCGTCGCGCCCATCTGCTCGGCAATGGACATGAAGAGATTGTTGAACACCTCCAGCATGATCGGATCGACGGCGGTGCCGAGTTGCTCGCGGCGCGCCTGGGCCGCCGTACGCGTAAGCACGAGATGGCCAAGATTGGTGATCGCGGCCGACCAACCTTCCTCCACGACATTCGTGCCGGTCGGCTCGATGATGATCGCCGGGCCTTCGATCGTGTCACCGGGACCGAGCTTTCCGCGATCAGAAAGTGGCGTATCGATCCAGCCGGAGCGCGTGTGCATCCGCACCTGCGCGAACGGGCGTGCGTCGGCATCGGGTGCGCGTGTGATGGGCCGCTCGACGATCGCGTCGCTGGCACCTATCGCCTCCAGTGCCACGGCTTCGACGATCAGATCGTCACGCTCCACGGCAAAGCCGAAGCGCGCACGATGCACCTCTGCAAACCTCTGGCGGAGCTCGACCTCGTTGCCGTACCCGACGGCCAGCGGCTGATGCGCGCCCTCATAGCGCACGTGCACACGACGCTCGACAGTGATGCGCTCACGGGCAATATCCTGGCCCAACACTTCCTCGACGGCGCTTGCCTCGAGCTCGGCGAGTGCCTCGGCCAGAGCCGCAGCAGAACCGCTCAGCGGCCGCTCGACTTGGCGCTCACGCAGCGCGCGTACCTCGGCGAGACCCATCCCGTAAGCCGACAGCACTCCCGCATAGGGATGCAGCAGCACGCGCGTGATACCGAGCACATCGGCGATGGCGCAAGCATGCTGACCACCGGCACCACCAAAGCAGTTGAGCGTGTAGCGCGTCACGTCATAGCCGCGCTGGACCGAGATCTTTTTGATCGCATTGGCCATGTTCTCGACGGCAATGCGCAGGAAACCTTCCGCCACTTCCTCGGGTGTGTACGTGGTCCCGCTTGCGGCGTTGATCTCAGCCGTCATGCGCGCGAAGCCCGCGCGCGCCGCGTCGACGTCGAGTGGTTCGTCGCCACCAGGGCCGAACACGCTCGGGAAATGGTCCGGTTGGATCTTGCCGAGCAGGACATTGCAGTCGGTGACGGAGAGCGGTCCGCCGCGCCGATAGCAGGCAGGCCCCGGATTGGCACCGGAGCTTTCAGGACCGACTTGAAAGCGGCCGTCCTCGAACTTGAGGATCGAGCCACCGCCTGCTGCGATCGTGTGGATGTGCATCATGGGCGCACGCATACGCACGCCGGCGACTTCCGTCTCGAAGGAACGCTCGTACTGGCCGTCGAAGTGCGTGACGTCCGTCGACGTCCCGCCCATGTCGAAGCCGATGAGCTTGTCGAAGCCGGCCATGGTGCCGGTCCTGACCATCCCCACGACCCCGCCTGCAGGCCCGGACAGGATCGAGTCCTTGCCCTGGAAAAGCGTCGCGTCGATCAGGCCGCCGTTCGACTGCATGAACTGCAGGCGCCGGCAGCCGCCGCGATCGGCGCCGAGCTCGTCGCGCACCTGATCGACATAGCGCCTGAGCACCGGCGAGAGATAAGCGTCAGCGACGGCGGTATCGCCGCGCGAAACAAGCTTGATGAGCGGGCTCGCAAGATGGCTCGGCGAGACCTGTGTAAAACCGACCTCGCGCGCGATCTCCACGACGCGCTGCTCGTGCGCGGGATAGCGGTAAGAATGCATGAAGGCGATCGCAACCGCGCGAATGCCGGCGGAATAGGCTTCCTTGAGTGCCGTGCGCGCCGTTGCCTCATCGAGTGGCTGGACGACCTCGCCGCGCGGTCCCATGCGCTCGTCGACTTCCGCGACGCGGGCATAGAGCACTTCAGGCAGCTTGATGTGCAGATCGAAGAGGCGTGGACGATTCTGGTAGCCGATGCGCAGGAGATCGGCGAAGCCCTTCGTTATGAGGAGAAGCGTCGGATCGCCCTTGCGCTCGAGGAGCGCGTTGGTTGCGACCGTCGTGCCCATGCGGACGGTGTCGATGAGGCCCGGCGGGATCGCCTCATCGGTCTTGAGACCGAGCAGATCGCGGATACCCTGCACGGCGGCGTCGCGATAGCGCTCGGGATTCTCGGAGAGCACCTTGTGGCAGAGAATCTCGCCGTCAGGCCGCCGCGCGACGATGTCCGTGAACGTGCCGCCGCGATCGATCCAGAACTGCCACATGTCTCCACCTCGATCGCGACTGCTAAAGCAGCCACAATCGTACATCGTCCCCTGCAATCGCGACACCGGAGCGGTCGCTCACCCCATAACCGCTTTCGGCAGCCAGAGCGCGAGCTCCGGGAAGGCCATGAGCAGCCCGACGAGCCCGAGCATGGCGAACACAAACGGCAGCGCACCCCAGATCACGTCCGACACCGGCCCTCGGTCCCGCATGCCCTGGACGACGTAGAGATTGAGCCCCACGGGCGGTGTGATGAGCGCCACCTCTATCATGACCGTGAGCACGATGCCCCACCAGATCGGGTCCCAACCGAGCGCGAAGACGATCGGCGCGATGAACGGCGTGGTCAGGATCATCATGGAGATGGTCTCCATGAAGCAACCGAGCACGATGTAGAAGGCGATGATGAGTACCATCGTCCCATACTTGCCGAGCCCCAGGCTCTGGATCCACTGACCGAGTCCATCGGTGAGACCGATAGCGGCAAGTACGAAATTCAGGAACTGCGCTGCCAGGATGATCAGCATGATCATCGCGGTGGTGCGCATGGTTCCTTCGGCTACCGCACGCAGCATCGAGAGGTTCAGACGGCGCTCCCAGGCGGCCAGGAAAAGAGCCGCGATCACGCCAAGGGACGCCGCCTCTGTCGGCGTCGCCCAGCCTGCATAGATCGAGCCCACCACAGCCAGGAAGACGAACATCGGCGGCAGCAGGTCCGGCAACACGCGGATTCGGTTGGCCCAGGTCGTCTCCATGGGAGTACCGCCCTTGCGACGATCCGCTAGGCAGACAATCAGAATGATCAGCATGAATAGGCCGGCGAGAATCGCGCCGGGAATGAAGCCTGCGAGATAAAGTCTCGGCACCGAGGTGTTCGTCAGCAGACCGTACAAGATGAAGTTGATCGAGGGCGGAATGAGAATGCCGAGTGTGCCGCCTGCAGCGATACTTCCGAGAAACAGGCGCTCGTCATAGCCGCGCTGCTTGATCTGGGGGATGGCAACCGTGCTGATCGTCGCGGCCGTGGCAACGCTCGAGCCGGATGTAGCCGCGAACATCGCCGAGGTACCGATGTTGGCGTGCATGAGACCACCCGGCAGCCACGAGAGCCACTGCGCGGCAGCGTTGTAGACCCGCTCGGCAATGCCGGCGCGCAGCAGGATCTCGCCGAGCATGACGAATAGCGGGATCGCGATCAGGATGTACTCGCTCGAGGCATTCCAGATGATCTCGCCCATGGCCCGCTGCAGCGGCATGAAGGCGAACATATCGTTGAGGGCTAGCCCAAGCACGCCCATGACGGCGGCAACGGGAACACTGATGGCCAGCAAGCCCAGCAGGAGGAGCAGCGTCGTCGCGAGCATGGCGCTAGTTCTCCGTCCGCGGCGCGCGGTTGCGTACATCGAGCCCCTTGATCTCGGCCTCGATCTCCTCCTCCGTGGTCGACACGCCGGCAATGGCGTTCACGGCGCCGAAGTCACCCCTCATCATCGCGGCCACAGCCCGGAATATGGCGAGAAGAATAACCACGAAGAACAGTCCGATTCCGAATGCCCACGGAATCTGCGACCAAGCGAGCGGGATGCGAAGCTGCGTATTCGATCGGATCTGCTCGACATAGCTCGTACTTGCGACATCAATCGCGCGCTCCAGCATCGCCGCGACGAAGATCGCCAGGACGACAAGCGCGATCATATCCATGATGGCGCGCGCCTTGGGCCCGAACTGGGCATAGAGAACGTCGATGCGCACGTGGCCTTTCGTCACCATTACATAGGCCATGGAAAGGCTGGTGCCGACGGCGAAGAGATAGCCGGAGATCTCGTCCGAGCCGGAAAACATGAAGCTCGTGCCGAGCAGCGCGCCGGTGCCCTTGCGCAGCAATACCTCGGCTGTGACGATGATGGCTGCCATGAACAGCAGAGTGCCGCCGAGCCAGACGCCTACAAGCGCGACGGTGCTCGTCACGCACCAGAGCACTTCACGGAACAGCACCATGAGTACGAGCACGATTGCGACCGCCACGAACTGCCAGAACGGCATCGCGGACAGGATCGTGCTAAGCATATCGACCATTGCAAACAAAAGGCCCGGGAGATTATCCCGGGCCTCCCCCATCTGTGAGACGTTTTACTCAGCTTTGGCCGTCAAGCCGTAGGTCTTGCCGACAAGGTCATTCCACGTCGAAGCGCACTCGGCTCCGCAGCGCTTCGCCCAGCGCGCCAGCACGACCTCATTGAGGGCTTTGTCGCGCGCCTTGAAGTCTTCCGCAGACGGCTTGACCAGTTTGAGCTTGCCCGTCGGGCCGACCGAGCAGGTGCCGCCGGTGTTGCAGGCGACGCCCTCTTCCGTCTCGGCTTCGATGACCGCCCAGGACTTGTCCTCGAGCTTCTTCATCTCGGCCTGGATGGCATCCTTGGTCGGCTGCGACAGCTTGTTCCATGTATTGAGATTCACGGCCCAGATGCCCACCGTGTAGCCGACCGGCAGGCGGAACAACGTGTCCACCACCTCGCCCCACTTGGCCTTGTAGCCGGGCATGGTGCCGGTGATGCCGCAATCGGTGACGCCCTTCTCGAGCGCCGGCACGACCTCGCCGAACGCGATTGTCACACCGACGCCACCGAGCGCGGCGACGAAATCGGATTGCGACGTACCTTGAACTCGGACTTTCTTGCCCTTCAGATCGGCGATGCTCTTGATATCGCCCTTGCAGTAGAAGACCTGCTCAGGGAAGGGGAACGTGCCGAGGATCATCGCGCCGTTGCGCGCCATGGCCTTCTGCATCTCGGGGAGCCACGCGGTGACGACAGCACGGCCCATCTTGAAGTCGCGCGCGACGCCCGCAATGTCCGATGCCTCGATGATTGCGCCGCCGTCCTCGACGTAGATCGGAAGAGCCGCGGCAAAGTCGAACACGCCCTGCTTGAGCAGGCGAATGACCTCGGTGCCCTTCAGGTTCACTTCGGTGATCGACTTGATATTGCCCTTGAGCTTGCCGCCCGTCGCCTTCGGCAGATCTTCCGTCCAGAAAGGCTGCTCCAGTTTCTGCCAGTTGGTCAGGAAGTTCCAGGTACCGACGGCATTGAATGTGCGTGTATCGACGTCCTGTGCCCACACGGGAATGGACACCGCGGCCGCGAGGGTCGCAGCTACGCAGGCAGCAGGCAGTTTGAACTTCATCAGCACTTCCTCCCTTTGGAAAATTGCAATCAGATCGGCAGGTTCCTACAATGCCGCCAGCTTGTTGTTCAGCCGATCTGTTATGAGCATCGATCCCGGCTTGTGGGTGATGCAGAGCGGCGGGCGCGCATTCAGAACGACGGACTGGGGCGTGACACCGCACGCCCAGAATACGGGAAGCATTCCCTTATCGACAACCGGCGGCGGGTCGCCGTAGTCGGGCTTCATGATGTCATTGATGCCGATCGCCTCGGGAATACCGATGTGCACGGGCGCGCCATGCACGGCGGGAAAGCGGGATGTAACCTGTACGGCGCGGATAGCATCGGCCGGCGTCATCATGCGCATCGACACGATCATCTTGCCGCTGAACGGCCCGGCCGGCTCGCAGTCGATCGACGTGCGATACATCGGCACGACCGTGTCACGCCCGATGTGATGGAGCGGGATGCCCTCGTCGAGCAGCGGCTGCTCGAAGGAGAAGGAGCACCCGAGCACGAACGACACGAGATCGTCCGTCCAGTAGGCGCGGATATCCGTCGGCTCGTCGACGCACACGCCATCCTTGAAGACGCGATAGCGCGGCACGTCCGTACGAATGTCGATGTCGCCGAGATCGGGTAGCGCCGGATCGCCGACCGCACTCATGCCGATCACTGGGCACGGCTTAGGATTGCGCTGGCAGAAGGCGGCGAAGTCCATCGCATAGGCCTTGGGCAGGATGCAGAGATTGCCCTGCACATAGCCCGGCGCCTGCCCTGCCGTATGCCCCGTGAACTCGCCCGCGCGGCAACGCAGCCGCGCTACCTCGGACGGCAGCACGCTGGTATCGCCCGCACTTACCGGTCGATCCTGCATCTAAAGGCCTCCCCAGACCTCGTTTGGTCCATGCGTGCCGGCATCAATGGCCGCACCCGCGCGAACGGGCGCAAGATTGCATTGGTACGGACATACGTCAATTTGAGAATTCCAGATTCGGGAGCCCTGCCAGTGGATTGAGCATGATGGCGCGACCTTCGTCGCAAACCCCGGCGGTTGCACCGATCGTGCGTATGCCGATCAGGCCGCGCAGTTGACGGGCTGATATCGCCGGATGAAGCTCGCACGAGAGCGCATAACCAAAACCGCGGCGCAAACGGAGCTAAAATATGAAGGGTTTAAAGCCCGGCTGGCACCTCGGCAGGATGCTAGTTCTCATTGGGACGATCGTCCTACTCGGCGCGGCAACGCGCGCAGACGCCGACGAGCCGATCGAGATCTTCGACGCCCATCTTCACTACAACTGGGAGCCGAAGCCCTACTTCCAGCTCGACGAAGTGCTGGCGCTCTTCCGCAAGCATCGCGTCACCGGTATCCTCGCGACGAGCCGGCCTAATGCCGGCACCCACGCCCTGGTCGCCGCGCAGGCAGAGGGCAAAGCCGGCGGCCTTTGGGTCGTCCCGTTCATCCGACCTTACCGCATTCGCGCCGACATCGGCAGCTGGTTCAACGATCCGTCGATCCAGGACCTCGTGCGCGAAGAGTACAAACGCGGCGGCTATCGCGGGGTCGGCGAGTTCCATCTCACGGGGCGCGCCGCTGCCACCGACTGGGTGCGCAAGACCGTCGACTTCGCCGTGGCGCACGATCTCTATCTGCACGCCCACGCAGATGCCGAGGCCGTCGAGATCCTGTTCGCGCACAACCCCAAGAGCCGCATCATCTGGGCGCACACCGGCTTCTCGCTCGATCCGGCACGCGTTGCGGAGCTGCTCGACAAACACCCGACACTCTGGGGCGAGCTCTCGTACCGCGGCGGCATCACCGAGGGTGGTCGCCTGTCGCCCACGTGGCGCGCCATGTTCGAGCGCAATCCCGACCGCTTCCTGATCGGCTCGGATACCTGGATCAACGAACGCTGGGCAAGCTACGGCGATATCATCGCCGGATATCGGCGCTGGCTCGCGGATCTGTCGCCCGAGATCGCAGCGAAGATCGCACATGGCAATGCCCGTGCGCTCTTCAAGGACGCGGCACCGCCGGTGAGATAGGGCTCACGGCGCGAAGCTGGAGCGAAGCTGCGCCCCCCACCTGCCATCGATGCGGGTAACGATCCAGATCGAGCGGTAGCTCGCGATCGCCGAACCATCGGCACGGTAGCGCGTGAACTGGACGTCTAGGTGCACCTTCTCTGCCGAGCCCGCAATGAGATTGCGGAAGTCCCAGGCGCTGTGGTGCCAGTCACCCCCGGCTCGTTCGCGGAAATCATCGAAGTACCGCGCGGGCGTCTCCCAGATGCGCATGCCGGCCCCCGAGAGACGGTAATGCGGAAAATGGAGCGTCGCGGCGAGCGCCTCGGCGTCCCGCGCATTGAGAGCGGCCATGTGGCGGTCGAGGACATCGAGCGCAGCGGCCGTCGCTTTGTCCAACTCTCCTGCCGCGGGATCGCTCATGGCTGTCTCCACCTCATTGACGCGCGCCGACACTCTGCGAGACAGTCGGCCGAAACCTCGCCCCTGGCCGAAACTTGACCCTGGAAGGAGCATCCGATGAAGCCCGTCGATCCCCGCACTGCAAGCGCCGAGGTGCGCGCCGTCTTCGACGACATCATGACGACGCGCAAGGTCAAGTCGGTCAACAACTTCTGGCGCTACCTCGCGCACGAGCCGCGTATGCTCAAGCACACCTGGGAGAGCCTCAAGGCGATCATGGGACCGGGTCATCTCGATCCCCTGACCAAGGAGCTCGTCTACGTCGCCATCTCGATCACGAACAACTGCGAGTACTGCATGGCCTCGCACACGGCGGCGGCCCGGGCCAAGGGTGCGACCGACGCTCAGATCAATGAGCTCTATGCGGTCGTCGGCCTCGCCAACATGACCAATCGGCTCGCGAACGCCTACAAAGTCCCCGTTGACGCACAATTCAAGGATGCGACCTGAGGCCTCTGCCACCTGGATGCCGCGGTTGTTGCCTAGCTTGGCTCGAGCGGTCTAATGCGCGCGTCCACGTGGGCGGCGGATGATCGCGCCGGCGCAAAACTTCTGAATTTTGCCGCAATGGGCGACGATGCGTCATCAGGTGTGGTAATAGAGGCACGCGCGCCGCGTTCGGCCAGCGTTTCCGGCAGCACGCCCGCCGAGTCGGGTATGACCTGCCAACAGCACTTCGAGAACAACGGGACTCATGTCGCAAGCCGATCAAGCCCCTGAATGGTATTTGGCGCGCGACGGGCAGCAGCACGGTCCGATCAGCGCCGCCGAGATGGAGAAGATCATCGAGCTCGGCTACCTGCTGCCGACAGATCTCGTGTGGCGTCAAGGCTTTGACGAGTGGAAGCCGGCAGCCGAGGCATTCCCCAAGAAGGCAGAGGCTCCGACCCCACCAGCACCCCCGCAGGCCCCAGCACCATCTCCCGCGACATCCGCTCCGCCGAGTTCTGCGCGCCCGACAGACAGCACGGCCGCAGCACCTGGTCCCAAAGGCCCTGCAACAGACACATCCCGTGATCGTGCCGCCGCTGCAAAGGATCCGGCCGGCCGAGAGGGCGGGCTACTGGACAAGACCGACCGGGCAGCGGCGGGCACGCGCGAGGTGGTCGCCGCCGAGGCCGCCCGGCGCGAGGAAGCTGCGCGACGGGCGCGCGAGGTCGCAGCACGTCCGCCTGGTGCCGCCGCGCCTCTAAGCCGCCAGCCGATCGCCGGCCAACCGAGAACCGAGCCGGGTGCGCCGCGCGCCGAGCCCGCTGACCTCGGACGCACTTCCCAGCAGGCAGGCGGCAATTCCATGCCGCCGCGCGCTGGTGAAGAGGATGACGCCTGGGCGGACGAGCCGCCCCGCCGCCGCTTTCCCAAGATGGCCATTGCCGCGCTCGTCCTGATCATCCTCGTTGGCGGCGTCTATGCGCTGCACGCTACGGGTCAGCTCGATCCGCTCATGAACCGCGTCTCATCGGCGACCGCCCCCGAAACCAAGGGGGGGCCGCCGGTCGTCGCAGCCATTCCCGAGAGCCGCAAGCAGACGGCGGCCGACTATGCGAGCGATCCGAACGAGGTCGATCGCCAGTTCCAGCGGGTTGCGCTCTGGCAGCTTCTCAAGTCCGAGTTCCCCGACTGGTACAAAGAGCGCGTTCGCGACACTGCGCGCCTCAAGGGAGAGGGCAAGGCAGACAAGGCCATCGCCCAGCATCTCGCCGAGCAGCTTGTCGCGCTGCGCCGCAAGCACGTCACCGACGCGCTCGCCGCAAGCCCGCAGCAGCTGAAATCGGTGGCGACGACATTCCTCGACAATCTCGAGCGCCTCTCGCGGCACAGCGTCGATGCCTGCTACGGCTTCATCTCGCAGGGCGAGACCGACCCGCTGATCGTCGAGCTGACGCGGTCATCCGAGCACATGCCTGCACTTCAGAAACAGGCCGCCGCCATCTTCTCGGCCATTGCCGAGGGCCGCCGCACTCCGGCACAGCATCGCCAGCCGACGCGCGAGGACTACGACCAGCTCGCGATGCAGCTCGCCAAGCGCGGCTGGAGCCCGATGGACCTTCAGCTCTTCTCGGATGCCCGCTCGCTCGCGCGGGCGCCGCCGGAGCGCGTCTGCCGCATGGTGCAGGATTGGTTTGCGGCCCAGCTCGCCGTCGGCGATGAAGGCGTGCAGGTGCGTCTGCTGATCGAGGCGCTGAAGCCCGTCGTCGCGGGCTGACCTCGCGGGTGATCTGGGGCCGGGGGGCCCGGGAATGCGCGCGAATGCCGCGACCGCTTGCCGGGTGGTTCAACCGTATCTAAGTGAGCGCCATGCAGACGACCGCCCAAAGTCTCGCAAATCCGACCCGGTTCATGTCGCTGAGCGCGACCCTGCTGCCCTGGGTCGGCGGACTTGCCGCTAGCCTCATTGCGGTGGGGCTCTACCTCGCATTCTTCTCGGCGCCGCCCGACTACCAGCAGGGCCAAACCGTCAAGATCATGTTCATTCACGTGCCCTCGGCGTGGCTCGCCATGGGCATTTATCTTCTGGTCGCGATCTCGAGCTTCGGCCTCCTCGTGTTCCGCCATCCGCTCGCGGACGTCTCGGCGAAGGCAGCGGTGCCGCTCGGCGCAGCGTTCACATTCCTGGCGCTCGTCACGGGCGCGCTCTGGGGCCGGCCCATGTGGGGCGCGTACTGGGTGTGGGATGCGCGACTGACCTCGGTCCTGATCCTCTTCTTTCTCTATCTAGGGCTCATGGCGCTGCGCTCCTCGCTCGATGACGAGACGCTGGCCGGCAAGTTGACCGCGATCCTCGCCCTCGTCGGTGTCGTGCTGCTGCCGATCATCAAGTTCTCGGTGGACTGGTGGAACACGCTGCATCAGCCGGCGAGCGTCCTGCGCATCGGCGGCCCGAGCATTCACTCATCGATCCTGGTGCCGCTGCTCGTCATGGCCGTCGGCTTCATGCTCGCGTTCATCGCCATGCATCTGACGGCCATGCGCAACGAGATCCTCCGCCGACGCGTCAAGGCACTGACGCTCGCCCATGTCAGCCACGCAGGCAGTAGAGTGCCTGCGACCGCGAAAGGCTGAGCATCATGGATCTTGGACCGCACGCCGCTTTCATCATCGCGTCCTATGCCGTCGTCGCAATCGTGATGGCCGGATTGATTACCTGGCTGATCCTCGACGGTCGACGCCATCAGCGCGCCCTCGATGCACTCGAGGCGCGCGGCGTGCGCCGGCGCTCGCAGGCGGAGGACAGTGCGCGATGACGGATCAAGTAACAGAGGCACCGCCGGCTTCAGGTCGCAAGCGCCCCCTGCTCATCCTGGCGCCGCTCCTCCTGTTCGGCGCTATGGCCGTCTTGTTCGCGTTCTCGTTGACCAAGGGCGACCCGTCGAAACTTCCCTCGGCTCTGATCGGTAGGCCGGCGCCGCCGCTCGCGCTCACCGCGATCGACGGACTGCAGGAAGGGCAACGCACTGTGCCGCTGCTCACCTCCGAGCTTCTCCAGAAGGGCGAGGTGACGGTCGTCAATTTCTGGGCCTCGTGGTGCGGGCCATGCATAGAGGAGCATCCACTGCTCATCGAGCTTGCGCAGAAGACGAAGGTGCCCGTGGTCGGCGTCAACTACAAGGATGCTGCCGCAAATGCGCGCCGCTTCCTCAGCCGCTACGGCAATCCGTTCGCCGCCATTGGCGCCGACACGACCGGGCGCACAGCGATCGAGTGGGGTGTCTACGGGATGCCGGAAACCTTCGTCATCGATGGGCAGGGGCGCGTGGCCTACAAGCACGTCGGCCCGATCTCGCGAAGCACGCTCGACCGCAACATTTTGCCGACGATCGCGCGGCTGCGCGCTGAAAAGTCGAAGTCTTGAGCCTGCTTCTTCTCCCCGTCTTTAACGGGGAGAAGGTTGGGATGAGGGGCGGCCGCACGCGCTGACGTTTGCGTATGCCGCTGCCCCTAACCCTTTCCCTCTCCCCGTAAGCACGGGGAGAGGGGAACAGTTTCACTTACAGTTCGTCGTGACCGCCTGAAGCGCCTGCGAAATGCCGGCGAGCGAGTAGGTGTCGGTGGTCGTCGTGCCCCGCTCGGACGTGCCGACCACGGTCATCGTCGAGCCCTTGCGCATGATATCGAGCAGCTTCAGCTCGTCGCCCGCGTCGGCGATATAAGCACGATCATTATGCGCGAAGAGCTTGAAGCTCGTGTTGCCGACCGACAGCGTCACCTCGCTGCCGCCTTTCAGCGGATAACCGACGCGCACGCTTACCTCGGCTTTCACGCCGTCCTTCGGCCAGCTCGACACGTAGATGAAGGCGGGGCTGCGCTTGGCGCCAGCCGGCTCCTGCTTGGTGGGCTGCGCCGTCGCGAAGCACAAGAGGCTCGTGCCTTCACCGTGCGTGAAAGCCGTCCAGCTCGAAAACGTGCCGATGGATTTGACGTTCTGCGCGAGTGCGATGCTGCCTGCGAGCGCCACGGCCGCCACCGTAGCGGCGGTTCGCAATACCGCGGCGCGCGTCCATCCCCGATGAGACATGTGCCTGCAAATCTCCATTCTCGTACGGCGTCCCTCGACGCACTACGTCCGCGGTGCGGCTATTGTTCCTCGCGGCGGATCATGCGCCCACCCTGCACGTGCGGCTCAGGGCCGACGATCGGCCCGCCCTCTCCGACCGGCCGCGCCGCGAATCGGCCGAGCGAACGTACGCGATCATACATGACGATGGCCCCCGCCATGGCCACGTTGATACAGAACGTCGTCGGTATTTTGACGGTGTAGTCGCAACGTGCAAGCATCTCGGGCGAGAGCGAGCCCCGCTCCGGCCCCACCACATAAGCCGCGCGCAGCGGATGGCGGAAGCTCGGTAGCTCGATCGCCTCGTCGATCAGCTCGACGCCGACCAACCTGCAGCCCTGCGGCAACACCATGTCCTCGATGCGCGCCCAGTTGTAGTGGGGCAGATGCTGGACGCCCTTGGAGGTATCGGCAGCGGCCTCGCGCGCCTGATACGTTGCCCCGACGGTGAACGTGAAGCTCGCGCCGAACCCGTGCGCCGAGCGCATGAGGTTGCCGATGTTGAGGCTTTTGGATATGCGCTCGGCACCAATGCCGAAGTAGCCGCGGTTGACGGGCTGGGCCGGGACCGTGCTCATAGGGTGGGCGCTCCCGCTCGGTGGGCACTCTAGTGTGATGATCGAGAAATTCGCCACGTCTCGCAGCTCGGTACTGAGCGAATTTCTCGATCTGAATCACACTAGGAACAACATGGCTCTAGTGTCCCTTTTGATTCCGAAGTTCGCTCGACGCGTCAATATTGAGGTATGGCGACTTCGGAATCGGGACACTAGTTTCGAAGAGGAGGTGTCACATGAAGGCCGCCCTGTGCAAGTCGCTGGACGGACCCGCGGCTATCGTGATCGAGGAGATCGCCGATCCCCAGCCCGGCCCCGACGAGGTCGTGGTACGGGTCCGTGCGGCAGCCCTGAACTTCCTCGATACGCTGATCACGCGCGGGAAATACCAGTTCAAACCGGACCTTCCGTTTTCACCGGCGGCCGAGATCGCGGGCGTGGTCGAGGCTGTGGGCACGGGTGTCGGCGACCTGAAGCCGGGCCAGCGCGTGTGCGGTTACATCGCCTGGGGCGGCGCGCGCGAGAAGGTGGCTGTGCCCGCCAAGCTCATGATCCCGATACCTGATGGCGTCAGCGATGCGACCGCCGCCGGCATCAGCGTCACCTACGGTACGGCCATGCATGGCCTCAAGGATCGAGGCAGCCTCAGGGCTGGCGAGAGCGTGGCCGTGCTCGGTGCCTCGGGTGGCGCGGGCCTCGCCGCCGTCGAGATCGCCAAGCTCATGGGCGCGCGCGTGATCGCCGTCGCCTCGAGCGCGGAGAAGCTCGCCGTATGCCGCGATCATGGTGCCGATGAGCTGCTGAACTACGCGACGACGGACCTCAAGAACGGCCTGCGCGAACTCACCAGCGGTAAGGGCGTCGATGTCGTCTATGACTGCGTCGGTGGCGATTATTCCGAGGCGGCACTGCGCTCCATTGCCTGGGGCGGCCGCCTGCTCGTGATCGGCTTTGCGGCAGGCGCCATCCCCAAGATCCCGCTCAATCTCTTCCTGCTCAAGAACGCCGCTGCCGTCGGCGTGTTCTGGGGCGAGATGATCATGCGTGAGCCCGAACAGCACCGCGCGAACATGATCGAGGTTCTCGATTGGTGCGCCAAGGGCCGGCTCAAACCGCACGTTCATGCTTCTTATCCGCTCGCGCGTATCGGCGAAGCCATCTCGGCGCTCGACAAGCGGCAGGTCACGGGCAAGCTGATCGTCGAGATCTGAACTCTGTGGCTGTACAGATGGCTCTCTACGATACGATTGGAAGAAACTATGCTGAGGCGCGGCGGCCAGATAAGCGGATCGCATCCGCTATCCATGCTGCGCTCGGAGACGCAACAAGCGTAGCCAACATTGGTGCCGGTACCGGTTCATACGAGCCACCGGATCGTGCTGTCATCGCGATCGAGCCGTCCGAAGTGATGATAAAGCAACGTCCCGCTGGAGCCCCGCCGTGCATACAGGGATCGGCCGAAGCGCTGCCGCTGGAGACGGCCTCGGTCGATGCGGCTATGGCGGTTCTCACCATCCACCACTGGTCCGATTTGGAGCTCGGCCTCAGCGAGATGGCGCGCGTCGTGCGCAAGTGCGCCGTCCTGTTCACATGGGTGCCGGATGCTGCACCATTCTGGCTGACGGAGGACTACTTCCCGGAAATCGCAGCCAACGACCGCAAGATCTTCCCCAGCGCGGACACGCTCACTCGGATACTGGCACGCGTGATCGGGCCTGCGCGCATCCTGCCCGTTCTCATCCCTCATGATTGCACCGACGGGCTGCTCTGCGCCTATTGGCGCAGACCGGAAGCCTATCTGAGCGCCAAAGTACGCAACGCCATGTCTGCCTTCGCGCGGATCGATGCTGAGGCCGGCTTGGCAAAGTTGCAGGCCGACCTTTCGAGCGGCCGCTGGGCACAACGGAACAAACATCTTCTGGAACTCGACAGTGTGGATTGGGGCTATCGCCTCGTTTGCTGCGAAATCGAAGGCAACACCACGTAAGCCTTCGCATCACCTGCCGGCGACCTGCCGGCTCCCCCCCCCCCCGCTCCACGCCGGACCAAGACCCGGCTTCAAGCCAAACCAATCGGCTGCCACCTCATGACTGCGGAAATGCTGCTCATCATTGCCGGCGCCTTCGCGGGCGGGCTCGTCAACGGGCTGACCGGCTTCGGTACAGGCATGACGGCGCTCGTGCTCTGGCTGCACGCGCTGCCCGTCACCGTCGCAGCGACGCTCGTCCTCGTCTGCTCCGTCGTCGCGCAGCTTCAGTCGCTGCCCTCGATCTGGCACGCGCTCGACTGGCGCCGCCTCACGCCATTTCTGATCGGCGGCCTCATCGGCATCCCGCTCGGGACATGGCTGCTCGTGGTCGTCTCAGTGCAGACGGTGAAGCTTGGCGTCGGGCTCGTGGTCACGACCTATTGCGCGATCATGCTGCTCGGTAGCTTTCGCCCGACCATCCATTGGGGCGGTCGCATCGCGGACGGTATCGTCGGACTCGCAGGCGGCGTTCTCGGTGGACTTGCGGGCCTCTCAGGCGCGCTTCCAACCATCTGGGCGAGCCTCCGCGGTTGGGACAAGGATGCGCGCCGCGCCGTCTTCCAGGGTTTCAATCTGACGATCTTGAGCATGTCGCTGATGGCGCACGCGGCAGCCGGCCTCGTGACGGCAGAACTCGGCCACGCGGCACTGCTCGCGCTGCCCGGAACGCTCGTCGGCGCTTTCATCGGGCAGCGCATTTACCGCCTGCTCGATGATCACCGCTATGACCGGCTCGTGCTCGCGATCCTGCTCGTCGCGGGCCTCACGCTGCTCTGGTCGAGCCTCTAGTTCGAGGTATGGCGAACCTCGGAATCGGCACACTAGGTTGCCTTCGCCGGAGAGGTGATCTGAGACGCCTCCTCAGTGCGATCACCCCGCGGATCGAGTTCGAAAACGGCGGGTGTCGTCTTCGGCACGATGACGAACGGCTCCGATCGCTCTGTCGGCGGTTTCGGTCGCATCTGCGCGCGCAACAGCATGACGAGTGCAATGCTGGCATGGGCCACCGCGGTATGGAGGTACAATCCGCCATGCCCGAAGGCCTGCATCATGGCCGAAGCCAACATCGGTCCGAGGATGGCACCTGCCGAGAAGACAAGCAGCAGCCCGCTCGACACCTCGACCGCGCGTTTCCTGTGCACGAGGTCATTCGCGTGCGCGACGCAGAGTGTGTAAACGGTGAACGCCATGCTGCCATAGAGAACGGCAAGGCCGAACAGAGCTGCCACACCGGCGCTCGACATCACATAGAGGGACGTGCCGGCCAAGGCCGCGACCGTGCACACGACAATCGCCACGGCCCGTCGTCCCACCTTGTCCGACAGCCGGCCGATCGGCCACTGGCTGACGGCACCACCAAGCACGGCCAGCGACATGAAGAATGACGTATTGCGCACCGATAGCCCCGCGCCTTGCGCGAACAGCGGCGAGAACGTCCAGAAGGCGGAGTTCACGAGCCCCGCGGCAAAGCAGCCGAAGACAGAAGCGGGCGATACCGTGATCAACCATCCGAGCCGCATTTTGGCTCTTGGCGGCGGCTGTGGCGCACTCTGCCGCGTCAGCGCGATAGGAACGGCCGCGAGCGAGTACAGGATGGCGACGAGCGAGAAGAGCTCGAAGCTCGCCGGCTGCCCGGCGGACACGAGCAGCATGCCGACCGTGACGACCGTCAGGTTGGTCATCGCATAGGCGCCGAGGACACGGCCGCGGTTCTCGGGCTGCGATGCACCGGTCAGCCAGCTTTCGATGATCATGAACAGGCCGGCAAACACGAGGCCGTTGATCGCCCTCAGCCCCCACCACATCCACGGCGCCGTCCACATGGCGTGCATGAGCGGCGTCATCGTCGCCAGTGCCGTCGAGGCGGCAAAGGCACGTATGTGGCCGACCGTGGCAATGACACGCGGCCAGAGCAGGCAGCCGATCATGAGGCCAGCAAAGTGAAACGAGCCCATGAGGCCGATATCGTAAGACGAGAAGTGCTCGATATCGGCACGGATCGGCACGAGTACGCCGAACAGCCCATTGCCCATCATCAGGATCGAGGCACTGAGCAACAACGCCGTAACCGGCCGGAGAATTCCGGTCATCACCTATCCCAGTTCTATTGGAGCACCGTGCGCTCAGGCGCCGGTCGACAGTTTGTCGAGGAGGCGCATGGCATCACGCAGGATGATGTTGTGATCGAACGCCAGATCCACCTTGCGCCAGTCGTCGATCCACTCGACCGCAGCGGCATCGTCCCCAGCCGTCGCCTTCGGCGCACGTACGCGCGTCAGATAAGCGACGGCTGCCGAATGAAAGCGCGGATCGCGTTTCGGATCGGAGTAGACACCGACCAAGTGGAGCTTGCCGGCCTTGACGCCCGTCTCCTCCATGAGCTCGCGGCGGCAGGCATCATCCACCGTCTCGCCGATATCGACGAAGCCGCCGGGCAGCGCGTAGTGGCCGACGTAAGGCGGATGTCCGCGCTTAATCAGCAGCACGCGCCCTTTGGCATCGACCGCAATGCAGTCCGTGCAAAGGCGCGGTGTAACAGGCTTCGCCATAGTGATCTTCTCCCTCTCCCCATTCCTTCAATGGGGAGAGGGTCGGGGTGAGGGGCGGCGGCAAACGCAAACGTTGCTCAAGTTCCCGCCCCTCACCCTAACCCTCTCCCCGCTTGCGGGACTCTCCCGCGCCGGCGTCCGTGCGAATTCTCAGTGACTGTGCGGCTTGGACTTATCGAAGGCGGCCTTCTGCTCGGAAGAGGCCTCCTTCTGATGCTTGGCCTGCCATTCCTTGTACGGCATCCCGTAGACGATCTCGCGCGCCTCGTCCTTGCTGATCTCCTGCCCCTTTGCGCTGGCTGCCTCCTGATACCAGTTCGAGAGGCAGTTGCGGCAGAAGCCGGCGAGGTTCATCAGGTCGATGTTCTGCACATCACTGCGCGTGCGCAGATGCTCGACCAGCCGGCGGAAGGCCGCCGCTTCGAGCTCGGTCGTAGTCGCCTTGTCGAGTTTCGCCATGGCTTACTTCTCCTGTGCTCAATGCCGCATCACAGGCGGTCAAGATTGATATCCGGCCGCCCTTTCAACGCATGAACCAGCGCAATGATCCGTTCGGCCCACTGCCGCTGGCCCTGGGCATCGCGGATCAGATCCTGACGGATCTCGATGAGCGCGTTCGGAAGCCCGCGCGCGGTTGCATGCTGCCATAGACAGTCGCCTTCGAGGCTCCCCTTGTAAGGCTCGTTATCGCCGACGATAAGACCACCATCGGCGTGGAAATAGTCGAGCATGGGGCCTGAAAGCCGCGCATCGCGATCCCAGAGAATGCCGACATGCCACGGCCGCGGCGCGCCCTTCCAGCTCTCGGTGAAACTGTGGATCGAGATGATTGATGGCGGCACGCCTGCGCCAACGCAGCGCTCGATCACGCTCTCAATGTTGTCGTGATAGGGCCGATAGTAGCGCGCCGCGCGCTTCTCCCGCTCGGCCGCATCGAGATGTCGGTTGCCGGGGATCACGGCACCATCCGAGAGCCGCATGATCAGCGTCGGATCATCGGCTCCGCGATTGGGATCGATGAGGAGGCGCGAGAAGCGCGTCAGCACGGCCGGCACGTCGAGCGCCGCGGCGATCGCGCGCGTGACGGCGGCCGCGCCGATGTCATAGGCGATGTGGCGGCGAAGCTGCGACTCCGGCAGGCCGAGCGTGCCGTACTCCGGCGGGAAAGCATTGCCGGCGTGGTCGCATAAGAGGATGAGCCCGGCATCGGCGCGTCCAGGTACGACGATAAAGCTCTCGGCCTCGACGGCCGCGATTCTCGAGCCCGCTTGGGGTGTTTCTCCGGTGGCATCGCGCATGGCGCGGCACTCTACATCCAAGCCGCGGGCATGGCGACCCGGCGCGACGTTACGTGCACTCAGAGAAGCCATCCGCCGTCATCATGGCTTCACAAGGTCGCATCATCCGGCTGCGAGCCGGCAGGTTCAATGTCCGGCCGCGCGCAGTCGCATCGGAGAGCAGTATAACTCGCTGAGCCCTGCGAGCCCGAGCTTGCCACTGACGAACAGCATGAGATGCCGAGTGATCATAGCCGCGAGCGTCAGGCGGTGTCCGGCATCGCGATGATCCGGCTCGAGGGCAATGAGATTGCAGTGATAGACCAACTCGCGGCAGGTCTCGCGACAGGCGTCGAATGACGGCTCACCCCGCGCGCCCTGGCGATGCAGCGCCAACAGACGGAACCCCCCGTTGCTCGCTTCCGTCGGCGCCTCGCCCCGCGCGCGCACCCAGGCTTCGAGCACACGCTCGCCGATGGCGAGCAACTCGGCCGCAGCGCACGCCGGCTCGCTACCGCCATCCATGGCAATAGAGTCGATGCGCTCTTCGATGCCGGCAAATGCCGGATAGGCCACCTCACCGCTCATGCCGCCCTCCGCGCGATCAAACGAACAACCTGCGCCCGGCCCTGATGCCGGGAGCCCTCGTCGAGCGTCACTTCCTCCTCACGAAGCAGCTCGACGTCCGCACCAGCCAGATCATCGCGCAGCATGTCGGCGGTGTACAGCATTTCAGGAGGCGGACCGCCACGACTGCCGGCCTTGCGGTTCTCGACATGCTTCGGCGTGAAGGCTTCGAGCAGCAGAATGCCGCCCGGCTTGAGCGCCGAAAGCATGCGCCGGTGCATATTCGAGCGCACAAGCGGCTCGAAATGCACAAAAATAGATGCAACTCCGTCGAATATGGCTACTGGCCAACCCCAGAAATCGAGATTGGCATTCTGAATATCGAGGTGCGCACCACGTTCGGCTGCGAGTGCGCGCGCCTTGGCGACTCCGACGCTAGATGCCTCGACGGTTGTTACGTCAAAGCCCTGGCCCGCCAGCCAAATACCATTGCGACCCTCGCCATCACCGGGCACGAGAATACGGCCGCGAGGTGCAAAGCGATGCGCCTCGATGGCCAGAAATGTATTCGGCGCCGTCCCGAAGATGTAGCCCGGCTCGGCGTAGTGACCATCCCACTTCGGACCCGTCACGATATCGCGCGAACCCGTATCGCCGCTCGTCATGTCAGGCGCTTTCTATTGTGGGTCGCCGAGCTTGCTCTCGACGAGTTCTCGGGTCTGCTTCGACGGCACCACGGGCACGATCTCGAAGGAGGCGAGATCACCCCAGTGCAGGATCCATTCCTGCAGCAGCCGCGGGTCGTCGCATTCCATGATCTGGAAACAGCGATCGAAATTCGGCTCGATCCAGCTGTCGATGTACTTGAGGCCATCGGGGAGTCCGCGACCCTTGTCACGCAGGTGACGATAGATCGGCTTGGGATCGCGGTCCTTGAAGCGCTCGATGATCATGAACAGCATAGTTTTCTCACTCGCCGGGTTCACCGCGTACCACCGCCATCGGCTTCGACAGCGCCTTGTGCACGGGACAGGCCGTCGCGACGCGCAACAGCCGCTCGCGAATGTCCAGCGCGAGATCGGTGACGCCAAAGTCGATGTCGTAGCGCAGCACAGGCGCATCGGTGCGCGAAGGATCATACTTCGCCCGCACTATGAGACCCGGTAGCGCCCAGCCGTGGCGATCTGCATACATGCGGATCGTCATCGCCGTGCAGGTCGCAAGCGAGGCTTCGAGCAGCGCGAAGGGCTTGAAGCCAGCCTCGCGTCCACCATCAGCCACGATCGCATCGGCAAGCCCTGTGTGCTTGCCGTCACTGAACTCGACGGCATAGGGCTCTGGCCGACTGTGCGTCACGATCATGTTCAAACGCTCCGCTGCAGAAAGGCCAGCCTGACGCCGATCAACACGAACAGCCCGCCGAGTGCGCGCTCGATCCACCTGCGCATGACGCTACCCGCGCCGAGCGCTGCATAAGCGCGCGCCGTGAACCACGCGATCGAGAGGCACACTACGGTACCGGTCGTGCAAAAGATAAGCCCGAGAACGATGAAGGCCAACGGCTTCGATGGCGCCGTCGCCGATATGAACTGCGGCAAGAAGGCGAGGAAGAACAGCGCCACCTTGGGATTGAGCGCGTTGGTGAGAAAACCCTGTAGGAAGATGCCGCGTAGTGAGATCGCGGCCTTTCCGTTGGCGCCATTGGCTGCACTCGCACCCGCGTGGCGCAGCAGCGAGATACCGACCCACACGAGATAGGCCGCACCGACGAGCTTCAGGATGAAGAAGGCTTCAGCCGAAGTCGCGAGGATCGCGGAAAGGCCGAGCGCTGCCGCCGCAATATGCACCGAGCAGCCCGCCGTGATGCCGAGTGCCGCAACGGCCCCAGCCCGCGCGCCGAGCTGCGCACTGCGGCCCATTATGTAGGCCATGTCCGGACCGGGTGTGATGTTGAGCAGCAGACCCGCGACAACGAACAGCCAGAGATCGGTCAATCCGAGCATTGCATGAGTTCCTGCGGCCGTCCGTCCGTCGGATCAGGCCTTGCTTTTGGCGCGTGGCTTGGGTTTTTGCGCCGGCTTGGGCTTCGGCTTTGCCTGCGGCGCACCGGCCATCATGGCATCGAGACGCTTCTGCATTTTCTTCGGCGAGACATCCTCCATGCGCGTCTGGATCATCCAGACATAACCGAAGGGATCTTCCACCTGTCCGGTGCGGTCGCCGTAGAACTCGTCCTGCACAGGCCGCTTGATCGTGGCGCCGGCCGCGTGCGCGCGCTCGACCACGGCATCCACATCAGCGACGTACAGGCACATGGTCACGGTCGTGCCCCCGAGACTGCGCGGGCCGACGACGCCCATCTCGGGAAACTCGGCTGAGAGCATCACGCAGCTTTCGCCAAACTCGAGCTCGGCATGACCGACGCGATCGCCCATGGTGAGCCGATAGCGTTCCTTGGCATCGAATGCCTTCTCATAGAAGTCGATGGCCGCGGCGGCATCGTGCACGCGCAGATAGGCCATGGCATCGCTGTAGCCTTTCGGCGGCTTGTATTTGACTTTGCCCATAACGCTCACTCGCCTCGATGACGCGCGCTCTCTCTGGATATTCCTACGCCGCCACGCCGCATCCGCATAGCTGCCGAGCTTCGCTTCCGCCACCCCGGAGATCGGCTTGTTGGGACATCTGCAAATCCATATACAGTGGCCGCGCCGGGCGGCAACCGAACATTCGCATGTGTGAATACTGACGGCGCCGCGCAATGGTCGCCGAACAATCGAGCGCGCCTCAGTCCGAGCGCCGTGGGGAGGAAGTCTGGAATGCCCGTCGAGGCCACGGCCCCGCTGGATCATCGCGGGCGCATTGTCTGGGCTGTGATCTGGATGATCGGCGCGATTGTCTCCTTTACCGCCATGGCGGTGGCGGGGCGCGCTGCTTCGCGCGGCATGGATCCGGTTCAGATCACGGTATGGCGGACGCTCATCGGCCTCATCATCCTCGCCGTGATCGTGAAGGCGCAGGGCCTGGCTTTCAGTGGTCTCACTTCGAGACGACCAGGACTTCAGCTCGTGCGCAGCCTCATTCATTTCGCGGCGCAACTCTCGTGGCTCTATGCATTGACCCGCATGACGCTCGCCGAGCTGACCTCGATCGAGTTCACGGCGCCACTGTGGGTGGCGCTCCTCGCCCCTTTTCTGCTGAGCGAGCAAATGACGGTGCGACGGGCCGGTGCTGCCGCGCTCGGCTTCATCGGTGTGCTCATCGTCGTTCGCCCAGGCGCGATCCCACTCAGCGAAGGCACGCCATTCGGCATGATCGCCGCGGTCGGCTATGCCCTTTCGATGGTGATGACCAAGCGCCTGCTCAGGGGGGACAGCGCCTTTACGATCCTATTCTGGATGCAGGGCTTGCAGCTCTTGATCGGTCTCGCGATCGTCCTCGGCAGTGCCTTGGCCGGGTACGGTCACGGCCTCGTTCTTCCTGATCAGGTAACGTTCGCCTGGCTCGTCGCCCTCGGCATACTCGGCCTCACCGCGCACTACGCGCTCACTAAGGCCTTCACATTTGCCGATGCCACGATCGTCGCGCCCATGGACTTTCTGCGCCTGCCGCTCATCGCGGCCGTCGGGATGATCGTCTATGCCGAACCGCTCGATTTCTGGGTCCTTGGCGGCGGCGCCGTCGTGGTGCTCGCAAACCTCTTGAACATTCGCGGCGAGCGCGCTCGCGCGGGCAACATATGATGATCGTGATGCGCGCCGATGAGAACTGAAATCGCACCACGAAGCGCCGTGCAATCGGCCGTGCTGGCTGCTTTCTGGATGGCCGGCACGCTCGCCTCGATCTCGCTTCTAGCCGTCGCAGGCCGCGAGACCATGCGTACGCTTCCGACAATGGACATGATCTTCTATCGGAGCTGGACTTCGCTACCGATCGTCGTGCTCATTGCGCTGGCAACCGGCCACTCGTTGTCGATCTTCAGAACGCAGCGGCTCGCCATGCACGCCTGGCGCAACGCCACGCACTTCGCCGGCCAGTTCACCTGGTTCTGGGCCATCACGCAGATACCGCTCGCCGAAGTTTTCGCGCTGGAATTCACGACGCCGCTCTGGGTCGCGCTGCTGGCACCCATCATTCTTCGCGAGCACATGACGCTGCCGCGGCTCGCAACCGTCGCGCTCGGTTTTGTCGGCGCGCTCATCGTCATCCGACCGGTCGGCATGAGCATCAGCGCCGGCACGGCCTCGGCCCTCGCCTGCGCGGTCGGCTACGCGTTCTCCTATATAGGGATGAAGCAGCTCACGCAGACCGAACGGCCACTCACCATTCTATTCTGGCTCTGCATCTTCCAGGGTCTCTATGCGACGGTCCTGACGCTCGGGCAGCTCTCCTGGCCGACGCCCACCGCCTGGACATGGCTCGGGCTCGTCTCGCTGAGCGGCCTTGCGGCCCACTACTGCATGGCCCGCGCCTTCGCGCTCGCCGATGCTACGATCGTGACACCCATGGACTACCTGCGCGTGCCGTTGATCGCCTTCGTCGGCTGGTTCGCCTATGCCGAGGTGCTGGACCCGTTCGTCCTGCTTGGCGGGGCCGTCATCGCGGTCGCCAACATCATCAATTTGCTCGCCGAGCGGCGATCCGCGCGGCCCTGAACCCACCGCGATCCGGGATTCCGCCGGCCCAGGGAGATGCTATAAGCGCTGGATCATTTTCCCGGAGCCCGCGCATGTTCGTCACCTTCTTCCATGAGCTCAAGGCCGCCAAGGTGCCCGTCACCTTGAAGGAATACCTGACGCTGATGGAAGCCCTTCAGGCCGACCTCGCCGACCAGCGCGTCGAGCACTTCTACTATCTTTCGCGCGCGGCCCTCGTGAAGGACGAGCGCCACCTCGACAAATTCGACCAGGTCTTCGGCCATGTCTTCAAGGGCCTCGAGCTGATGAGTGACGCGGCCGAAGCGAACATCCCGGAGGAATGGCTCAAGGCCATCTCGAGCCTCTATCTCTCCGAAGAGGAGAAGAAGAAAATCGAGGCGCTCGGCGGCTGGGACAAGATCATGGAGGAGCTGAAGAAGCGCCTTGCCGAGCAGAAGGGTCGTCACCAGGGCGGTAGCAAATGGATCGGAACGGGCGGCACCTCGCCTTACGGCGCCGAAGGCTACAATCCTGCCGGTGTGCGCATTGGCCAGAAGGAGAACCGCAACTTCCGTGCCTTGAAGGTATGGGACAAGCGCGAGTTCAAGGATCTCGACGACAAGGTCGAGCTCGGCACCCGCAACATCAAGGTAGCGCTGAGGCGTCTACGCAAGTTCGCGCGCGAGGGCGCGGCCGACGAACTCGATCTCGACGGCACCATCAAGGGCACCGCGCGCAAGGGCTATCTCGACATCCAGATGCGGCCAGAGCGGCGCAATGCCGTGAAGGTCCTCATGTTCTTCGATATCGGCGGCTCGATGGATTATCACATCAAGCTCGCCGAGGAGCTTTTCTCGGCGGCGCGTGCCGAGATGAAGCACATGGAGTATTTCTACTTCCACAACTGCCTCTATGAGTTTCTGTGGAAGGACAACAAGCGCCGCTGGACGGAACGGACCCCGACCTGGGACGTCCTGCACAAGTATCCATCCGACTACAAGGTTGTCTTCGTCGGCGATGCCTCCATGAGTCCCTACGAGATCAGCGTACCCGGAGGCTCCGTCGAGCACATGAACGAGGAGCCGGGCTCGGCCTGGATCAAGCGTGTGACCGACATCTACGAGCACGCTGTATGGCTCAATCCGGTGCCGGAGCAGCACTGGAGCTGGACGCCCTCGATCAAACTCATGAGTGATCTCATGGAAGGGCGCATGTTCCCGCTGACGCTCGACGGCCTCGACAAGGCCATGAAGGAGCTGATGCGCTAGTGTCCCGATTCCGAAGTTCGCCATACCTCGATGCTCGTGTCTCGAGCGAACTTCGGCATCAAAAGGGACACTAGAATCATAAGCTTGCTAGTGTGATTCAGATTGAGCAAATTCGCTGGATACCGTGCCGCGAGATTGGGCGAATTTCTCGATCATCACACTAGCGTCCCCCTTGCACGAACGCCCGATAGACCACACATCCCTGAAATTCCCGCGTCTTCCGATCCGCACCCGATGGACCTGAAAGGGCCCCTCCTCTGATGGATTACCTGCTGACACTCGCCGCCGATCCCGCGGCGTGGGCCGCTCTCGTGACACTCGTGGTGATGGAGGTCGTGCTCGGCATCGACAACCTCATCTTCATCGCCATCCTCACCAACAAGCTCCCCGAAGAGAACCGCGCGATGGCGCGCCGCATCGGCATCGGCGGGGCGCTCATCCTGCGCCTGCTGCTGCTCGGCACGATCGCGATCATCGTCAAGCTCACGGCACCGCTCTTCACGATCTTCGGGCAGGGCTTTTCCTGGCGCGATCTCATCCTCATCGCCGGCGGCCTGTTCCTCGTGTGGAAGGCGACGAAGGAAATTCATCACCGCGTCGATCCCGACCCGAACCCCGATGCCTACGGCAAGGTCGCCGGCCTGACCATCGGCGCCGCGATCGTCCAGATCCTACTGCTCGATCTCGTGTTCTCGATCGACAGCATCATCACGGCCGTCGGCATGACGGATCATGTGCCGATCATGGTGATCGCGGTCGTCATCGCGGTCATAACCATGCTGGTCGCCGCGACACCGCTGTCGAACTTCATCGGGCGCAACCCGACGATCGTGATGCTCGCTCTCGGCTTCCTTCTCATGATTGGCACGGTGCTGATCGCGGAAGGCTTCGGCGCGCACGTGCCCAAGGGCTACATCTACGCGGCCATGGCCTTCTCGGCGCTCATCGAGGGCCTCAACATGCTCGACCGGCGCGCCCGCCAGCGCCGGAACGAAGCCGGCATGAAGGACACACACTGAGAGGTGGCGCGGGCCCTCACTTCTTGGAGAGGGCCTGCAGCCCGGCGATCGCGATGTCGTGCTGACGCTCGATTTTCAGGGCCGCCTGGAAATCGGCCTTGGCCTTAGCCGGCGCGCCAAGCTGGCGATGGAGATCACCCCGATTGGCGAAGAGATCGGCGCTGTTGCCGTCGAAGGAAATGGCGGTGTCGTAGGCCGCCAGCGCATTCTTGAGCTGGCCGCGCGCCTTGAACACCTCGCCCCTGTAGGCATGCGCCATGGGATCGTGCGGATTGAGCACGATCGACGCCTCGAAGTCGGCCATCGCCAAGTTCACGTGGCCATCGTCGAGCAGAACGATGCCGCGATACACCAAGGCTTCCGCGCGTATGGCGGCGGGAAGCAGGGTATTGCCGACCAACTCCGTGCATATGTGCTGCCGCTCGACAGCCTTGATCTCATCGTCCTTGCAGTCGTCGAGTAGGGCCGCCACCTCGTTCGGAACTGAGACGGAGTTCTTGCTCGCCACTGTTCCAGGCGCCGCGCCCTGCGCCGAACTCAGAACTGGGCCGGAGATCAGCAGCACGACTGCCGTCATCCCGGTTACGATTCCAATCTGCCAATCCCTCATGGCTCACCTCTCTGCGCACGCGCCATTTCAAAGGGTTGCCGCAATAGGCAAACCCCATCTTTCCCGGCGAGTTCCAACTGCCGAAACGCAATACTGAATTTGTGATCGGGACTGAGAACCACCGCTGCGTTGCGGTCCGCGAAGCCCCACGCTCAAGAGCTAGATCCATGCCCCAATCCGGACAAGCACGATTGCGCACTGCACAGCGTGCACGACCGATGAACTTATCCACAGTGTTGCAGTGGCCACATTCCCGCGCGCGCGTCTATCCGGCATTGTCCCCATTCTGTGGGGGATGCGATGGCGGGCTCGGACGACGGCGTCCGCATTGATATCGACTTGGGCGAAGCCGAGCGCGAGGCGGAGCGCATCCGCACGTGGCTCGCCGCGTTGCGCCGCCGCCATAATCTCGAACGCTTCGAATATACGCGGCATGTGCGCATCGTGCCGGCTGGTCCGACCTACAGCCATCCGATCCTGACGCTCGGTACGCGCTTTACGGAGACGGAAGATCTTCTGCTCTCCACGTATCTGCACGAACAAATGCACTGGTATCTTTGGCTCCTCGGCGGGCCGGACCATGATCCAGTCGCGCCCATCTTCGACGAGCTTGTGCGCCGCTATCCGCAAGCGCCTATCTGGCTCCCCGAGGGCGCGCGTAGCTACGAGCAAACGTACGTCCACCTCGTCGTGTGCTGGCTGGAGATCGAGGCCGCAGCGGCGGTGATCGGACGCGAGCGGGCGAACCGCATGGCCAACACGACGTGGGGTTATCGGTGGATTTATCGCACGGTCGTCATGGATCGCGATCCACTTTGCGCACTGTTCACCGAAAACGGAATCTTTCCGATGATGCCGGCCCCGGAGCTGATCGCGATCGAAGCCGAGCGGCGGCGGGCGGAGCTCGAAGGCGAGGATGGAGAATCTAGCTCTCGCGCAAGCCCGCGAAAAAGCGCTCGAGCAAAGCGCGCGCCTCGCTCTCGCCAAGGCCGGGGTAGATCTCCGGCGCGTGGTGGCAAGTCGCGTGGCTGAAGACGCGCGCGCCGTGCTCGACACCACCACTCTTGGGATCGGCGGCGCCGTAGTAAAGACGGCGCAAGCGTGCGAATGAGATGGCAGCGGCGCACATGGGGCAGGGCTCAAGCGACACGTAGAGATCACAGCCGATGAGGCGCTCGGACTGCAGGATCTGCGCGGCCTGCTGAATGGCGAGCATTTCCGCGTGCGCCGTCGGGTCCTTGCGCGTACGCGTGAGATTGTACGCCTCCGCAATAGGGCTGCCATCGGGCGCGACAATAACCGCGCCGACCGGTACCTCGCCGAGATCGGCGGCGGCACGCGCTAGCACAAGTGCGCGATCCATATGGCTTGCGGCGTTCGGTGATGTCATAAGCTGTCGGCCCAGTTCATGAGAGCGGGCGATACAGCCAACAGAAGCGCCCCTCAAGCCCGGAGTTCCTACAATGCGCCCGCCACGATCCTTTTCCCCCCGGTCCGGGGGCCGGGTCGCCGGCCGGAGAGCGGACCACAGGCCCAGCCAAAAAGCGGGCGAGAACCCAGCCGGGGGGCAGGCAGAACGGGACCATAAACCGGGGCCGAGACCGGATCGCAAGCCCGGCCAAGGCGCTGGCCTCAAACCGCGCTCCAGTACTGGCCAGAAATCTGGTGCGCGGTCGGACCGGAAAGCCGATCCTGCCGGCAACGCGTGGCGGCCCGAGCGCCCTGCAGGCCCGGGCGTTAGGAAGTCCGGTCGGCCGTCACTCCAGAAAGCAGAACCAGAACGGGCGCCGCACATCGTCACGTCGCAGCGCCGCCCGCGCAATATGCCGCCGCCCTCCGGTCGCCCGACCGAAGAAATGCGCATCGCTAAGGCGTTGGCCCGTGCCGGGCTTTGCTCACGCCGTGAAGCCGAGCGCTGGATCGAGGAAGGCCGCGTCCGCGTCAATGGCAAGACGATCAAGAGCCCCGCGCTCGATGTCGGACCGAGCGATCGCATCGAGGTGAACGGCAAGCCGCTCCCCGATGCCGAGCCTGTGCGCCTCTGGCGCTATCACAAGCCGCGCGGCCTCGTGACGACGCACCGCGATCCGGAAGGCCGCCCGACAGTCTTCGAGAAGCTGCCGCCCGAAATGCCGCGCGTCATGTCCATTGGCCGCCTCGACCTCAACACCGAGGGCCTGCTGCTGCTGACCAACGATGGCGCACTCGCCCGCCATCTCGAGCTGCCGGCGACGGGATGGCTGCGCCGCTATCGCGTGCGCGCGTACGGCAAGGTCGATCAGGCGGCGCTCGACAAGCTGAAGAACGGTGTCGAGATCGAAGGCGTGCGCTACGGCCCCGTCGAGGCGACGGTGGATCGCGAGCAGGGTCACAACATCTGGATCACCATGGCGCTCCGCGAAGGCAAGAACCGCGAGGTGCGCAAGATCCTCAACGTGCTCGGGCTCGACGTGAACCGCCTGATCCGCGTGTCATATGGACCTTTCCAGCTTCTCGACCTCGCGCCCGGCGCTGTCGACACTGTGCGCCGCAAGGTCATTGCTGATCAGCTCGGGCCGGCCGTCGCCCGTGAGCTTAGCCTCACCGATCGTGAGAACGACGCCGAGGCGCGACGCACACGATCGAAGAAGCCCAAGGACGAGACATGAGAGTCGTCGGCGGCAAGCTGCGCGGACGCAATCTCGTAACGCCGAGCGACGATGCGATCAGACCGACCTCGGACCGCGTGCGCGAGGCCGTCTTCAACTGGCTATTGCACGGCGATCCCGTTGCGCGCATCGACGGCGGGCGCGTGATCGACCTCTTTGCCGGCACCGGCGCCTTGGGGCTGGAAGCGCTCTCGCGCGGCGCTGCCTTCTGCCTGTTCGTCGAGGAAGCCGCCGAGGCGCGCGGGCTCATCCGGCGCAACATCGAGGCCTTCGGACTGACCGGCGTGACCAAGCTTTGGCGGCGCGATGCCACCGATCTCGGGCCGGCCGGCAACATGGCGCCTTATGACGTCGCTTTCCTCGATCCGCCCTATGGCAAGGGCCTTGGCGAGAAGGCGCTTGCCGCGCTGGCGGAGGGTGGGTGGCTGGTGCCCGAGGCATTGTGTGTGCTCGAAGAGCGCAAGGGCGTGAACGTCGCCGTCCCTGAAGCCTATGAGGTCGTCGATCAGCGCACGTGGGGCGATACGCAGGCGGTGCTGCTCCGGTTCAGGGGCGGTTAAGAGAAATATAGCTACCGCGCAGCTTCAGCAACACCGGCAATGGTATCCCGAGCGCACGGGCCTGTGACCACAGCAGGTTCATTTCGCTCCAGTCAAACACCAAGGTCGGGACATCTCTTGCCTTGTTCCACGGTGGCCTCATTCGCTCGCTAACCCCCAGCTGCTCCAGCTTCTTCCGCCGAACCCACCACGCGATCATGTCCGAAGTCTGCAGTTGGAGACACTCGGTATCGTCCCTGAAGGTGGGAGCATCGCTAATCAGCGACTGGACATTCGGTGGCGCCAACGACTTGAATTGAGTCCAAGCATCAGATATCCGGCGACTTTCGCCGCGTTGGTCGAAGACTAACGTCAATTTCTCATGAACGCCGATCTCTGATGCCGTCGCCGCAAGCCGCTCTGCGATTCCAAAAATCGCCGAATAATATGGGTTCTTCAAGTACTGGAACCCTCCGAAGATTTCGTCGTAAGGCTTCAACTCAATAGATATGGCCACAAAAGCGAGAGCAGCGTCCTCAGCGATGCGGTAGAGTACTTTGATGCGTTCGTCACGGCGTTCACAACTCATGCCATCAAATTCACCGCCGAAGCCCATCGCCTCGCTCATCTTGAACCAACGAATTTTTGGCCTCATCAGCAGCGCATTTCCCCACTCACGCACAAAGACCTCAGAGCGTTCGGAGGGGCTTATGAGGCCACCGAGTGTCAAGACATGTTCGTCAATGCTATCGTCGATGAACGCTTGCAGGGCCATAAAGGCAATCCTCCGCCCAACTTGCTCGGCCGAAACGCAGACTACCGCCTGCCGAACAATCGCTCGATGTCGGCGCGGGAGAGCGAGACATATGTCGGGCGGCCGTGATTGCACTGGCCAGCACGCGGCGTCGCCTCCATTTCGCGGAGCAGCGCATTCATCTCAGGCCCCGTAAGGCGGCGCCCGGCGCGGACGCTGCCGTGGCACGAGATCGTGCCCAGGATCGCTTCGAGACGCGCTTCGAGCAGCCCGGTCGTGCCTTCGGTCAACACCTCGCGCGCAAGATCCTTCACGAGCGCGGCGACATCGCATTGACCGAGCAACGCCGGCGTCTCGCGCACGAGGATCGCGCTCGCTCCGAACTGTTCGAGCACGAGCCCCAGCTCGGCGAGCTGATCCGCGGCTTCAGCGAGAGCTGCGGCCTCGTCCGCATCGAGGTCGACGATCTCGGGGATCAGCAGGCCCTGGCGCTTGACGCCGCCATTCGCCAGCATGGCCTTCATGCGTTCAAGCACGAGGCGCTCGTGCGCGGCGTGTTGATCGACGATGACGATGCCGTCACTCGTCTCGGTTACAATGTACGTGCCATGGAGCTGCGCGCGGGCGGCGCCGAGCGGATGGTGTGCGGTTTCCGCCTCTGACACGGGCGGGGCGTCCAATTCGTGCGGAACAGGCGCACTCGGCGCCACCACGAAATCCGCGAGCGGCGCCTGCATGGCCTCGCCGAAGCCGCCTGAATAACTCGGCCGCGGCGGCGGCACCCACGATGGAGGCGTTGCGGAGGTTTCGTTGCGTCGCGCCAGCACATCGAGCATCCGTGCGCCGCCCTCGGCACTCGCGCGATGACCGGCGCGCTCCAGGACCTCGCGAATGCCACCGACGAGCAGCGATCGCACCGCGCCGGCATCGCGGAAACGCACCTCGGACTTCGCGGGGTGCACATTGACGTCGACATTGCGCGCATCGAGCTCGACGAAGAGCGCGACCAGCGGATGCCGACCCTTCGGGACCATATCGCCATAAGCCCCGCGCAGCGCGCCGAGCAGCAGACGATCCCGCACGGGCCGGCCATTGACGAACAGGAACTGAAGGCCCGCATCGGGACGGTTCAGCGTCGGCAGGCCGACAAAGCCGTGCAGGCGGACGCCCTCGCGCGAGCCATCGAGGGGAAGCGCATCGGCCATGAACTCGCGACCCATAATGCGACCGAGGCGGTTCAACAGCCCGTCCGGCCCAGGCGCACACGCTGGAAGGCGCAGGCTTGTACGCTCGCCCGTCGTCAGCGAGAAGCCGATCTCGGGATGCGCCATGGCGAGCCGCTTCACCATCTCGGAGATAGCGAGGTTCTCCGCGCGCTCCGACTTCATGAACTTCAAGCGCGCGGGCGTCGCCGAGAAGAGGTCGCGCACCTCGACGATGGTGCCGGGATTGAGCGCGGCGGGACGAACCTGGCCCTTGCGCCCACGATCGACGGTGATCGCCATGCCATGCGCAGCCGCGGATTGGCGCGTTCGGATCTCGAGGTGCGCGATCGAGCCGATCGAGGGCAGCGCCTCGCCGCGAAATCCGAGGGTCGTGATGTTGAAGAGGTCTTCGTCGCGTAGCTTCGAGGTCGCGTGGCGCTCGACGGCAAGCGTCAGATCGCGCTCGTCCATACCCGAGCCGTCATCCATTATGCGGATGAGCGAGAGGCCGCTGCCGGCGGTGACGATCTCGATCTCGCGTGCGCTGGCGTCGATGGCGTTCTCGACGAGCTCCTTGACGACGCTCGCCGGACGCTCGACGACCTCGCCGGCCGCGATCCGGTTGATCGTCTCGGGTGTGAGCTGGCGCACGGCCATGAGTGGCGCAATCCCCGTCGCCGACGCGGGATGCGGCCGACCGTGCCCTACTTGGACAGCCGCTCGCGCGTGAGCACCTTGGCGAGCTCGACAGCCGGCTGGTCGAAGGGATCGAGGTCCATGAGCCAGCCGGCGAGAATCGTCTCGATCATGAAGTGCATCATCAAGCCGCCGAGCGCTGTCGCGTCAAGCCGCTCGATGTCGATTGTCCGCACTGGCCTGCCGGCGCGGCCCAGCGCCTCGGGCACGGCCTGGGCCTGGGCGGCCACCAGCTCGCCCACCGCGCGCCCAGCCATCACGTCGAGACCGGCGATCTTGGCGAGCTTCGCGTCGATGACGGGACCTGATTCGGCATTCTTCACACGCAGCACGGTGAGAGCGTGCTCGCGCGGGCCGTCCATGAAGAGCTGGAGCTGGCTGTGCTGGTCGAGCGGGCCGAGGCACCCAAGCGGCGTCGTGCCCTGCCCGCCTTTGCCGAGGCTCTCCGCCCAAAGCTGCACGTACCAGGCGCCGAGGCGCTGCAGGCGGTCGGCGTAGGACATGAAGGCCATGACCTTGATGGCCTTCTCGCGCGCAAGGGCAACCGCGAGCGCGGCGCCGACAGCAGGCGCCGATGCCGAGGGATGCGGCGCCGCTAGCGCCTGCTGGAGCACGGCGTCGGCACCGGCTCGCAAGGCCCGCGGATCGATCCCGCGCGCCATGGCCGGGATGAGCCCGACGACGGTCAGCGCAGAATAGCGGCCGCCAATGGCAGTCGGATGATCGAGCATGGGAATGCCGCGGCTCGAGAATAGATCACGGAGGCCATTGCGCACGCCGGAGCGCGCAGGCTCGGTAATGCCGAGAAAGAGCTCTGCCGAGCGAGCGCCGAGACCGGCGTCGTCGACTGCCTGGAGTGCGGCGAGCGCCTGTGCGAGCGTCTCCGAAGTCCCGCCTGACTTCGACGTGACGACAAACCGTGTGCTCGCTAGGTCGATGCCCTCGAAGGCAAGCGCCAGGGTCGAGGCATCGAGATTGTCGTAGAAGCGCGTGCGCGGGCGGTTGCGCTGCTCGGCATCGGCCCCCCCGGGAATGTTCCAGCCACCGAGCTGAGCGAGAGTCTGCCCGCCAAGACTCGAGCCGCCAATGCCGAGGAAGATGATCATCTTCGCGCCGGCCGAGACCTTCTTCAGCGCGGCCTCTGCAGCAACGATATCGGCATCCTCGCGCGGCAGGCGCAGGAGCGGCAGGCTGCCGTCGGCGTATGCAGTCTTGAGCTTCGCGAGTGGTGCAGCGGTCTTGTCGAGCCAGCGGGCCAGCGTCGCGCTGTCGAGTCCGTGCGCGCCGATGCGCCCATTAAGACATCCGGCGATGCTTTGATGATACAGCCGCTGAGGGGCGGAACCTGAACCCGACACGGCACCGGATACATCCAGCTCGACGGGGTCGGTCATCAAATCGCTCCCTCGCAATCACGCCTCACATGCCAATCGAGAAGCCGGCGCTTTGCGAGCGCATCGACTTCTCGAAGTTGGCATCAAGATCTATAACGTCGTTCGGAACAAACAGGTTCCGAAACTACGAACTCTACTGCTTCGTCATGCCCTGCGGCTTGCCGACAACCGTAACGATCAGCTCGTCCGCCTTCAACAGCCGCTGCGCGACGCGCTTGACGTCGGCCAGCGTCACCGCATTGACGAGCGCATTGCGCTTATCGATGTAGTCGATGCCATACCCCTCGAAGAGGAAGCCGAGGAGCTGGTTGGCGATCTTGGCGTTGGTATCGAAGCGAAGCGCGAACGAGCCGGTGAGATAATCCTTGGCGTTCTGCATCTCCTCGGGCGTCGGCCCTTCCTCGGCCATGCGGCGCAGCTCGCCCCGGATGACATCGAGCGAACGGCCCACCTCTTCGTTCTTCGTCGCAACGCCGCCCGCGAAGATCGCCGCTCGACGATACGGCTGCAGATAGCTGTAGACCGAGTAGGCGAGCCCGCGCTTCTCGCGCACCTCCTCCGTCAGCCTCGAAGCGAAGCCGCCGCCGCCGAGGATCTGGTTCAGCACGAACGCCGCCATGAAGTCATCGTCGTCACGCGCAATGCCCGGTGAACCGAACTGCACGACCGACTGCGGGACATCCATCGGGATCACCTGCACGCGCTCCTTCGCCGCCGGCGATGTCTGCGCCACGGGTGCGAGGTCCGCCTTGGCCGGCAGATCGCCGAACACGCGATCAAGGAGCGCGCCGAGCTGCTCAGGGGTGATGTCGCCGACAGCGACGACCTTCAGATTGTCGCGCGCGAAGTTGCGCTTGCGGAAGCTCTCGAGATCATCGCGCGTGATCTTGGCGATGCTTTGCGGCGTCCCATCCGAGGGGAGGCCGTAGGGGTGCCCCGGGAAGGCCTGCGCGCTCCAGGCCGCGCCGGCAACGCGGTTCGGATTCTTGGCTGCGAAGGCGAGGCCGGAAAGGAGCTGCCGGCGTACGCGCTCCATGGCGTCGGCATCGAAGCGCGGCTGATTGACTGCCAGACGCAGCATCTCGATGGAAGGATCGCGATTGGTCGTGAGCGTCTCGAAGCTGCCGTACAGGCCGTCACGCGCGTCCTCGAAGCTCATGCGGAAGGCAAGCTCCTCCATGCGCTCCTGGAACTTGTGCGAGTCGAGATCGCCCGCGCCTTCGTCCATCATGGCGGAGAGGAAATTGGCGACTCCCTCCTTGCCCGCGGGATTCTGCGAGCTGCCGCCCTCGAAGACGAAGCGCAGCGCGATGAGCGGCACAGCGTGCTCCTGGACGAGCCACGCATCGATGCCGCCGGGGCTCTTGATCTGCTGGATCTTCATGGCGTGGGCCTTGGCAGTGAGAACAGGCGCTGCGAGGCAAAGCAGCATGGCTGAAGCGACGACAGGAAGCTTAGCGGGACGGACGAAAAGCCTTCCACGAAGGGGAGCTGAGCTGGACATGATACTGGGCCTCGCTGTGTCGACGCGTTGAAACAAGACGTGTCGGCGCTGGTGCGCCGGATGCTTAGTGTGCCTCTGGTGGTGCTCACCTCATTCCTTTCGGTTCATTTCTCTCCAGGGACGCCTCTCACGAGCGCGAGCCTGGCGGCTGATCGGGTGCCTCCGGCAGCAGCGTGCCGGTGACCGAACGGAGAATGTCGAGATGGCGGACGGCCCCCTTCACCTGATCGGCGGTGACCTTGGAAAGGCGCTCGGGCCACTCCTCAATGTCCTTGACCGTCGAGCCGACGGTGAGGGCCCAACCATAGCGACGCGCGAGCGAAGCCTGGTTGTCGGTCTGGTAGATATACTCGGCGAGATAGGACTTCTTCGCGCGCTCGAGCTCTTCCTCGGTGACGCCTTTCGCTGCGACTTCAGCGATCACGCCGTCAATGAGCTGCTCGATCTTCGAGAACTCGACGCCGTCGTTCGGCACCGAAAAGAACGCGATCTTGCCGCTGTCACGCCCCGAGCCCGAATACCAGCCACCGGCGCTCGAGGCGACCTTCTCTTCGACGACGAGCTTCTTGTAGACGCGGCTCGTCGGACCGGAGGCGAGGATCTTGAGCAGAAGATCGAGCGCCTCGGCCTCTCCAGGCGCGGCCGTGGTGTAGGATGGCGCGATATACTGGCGGTGCCACGTGCGCCGGCCGGCGCGAGGATCCTTGAGCTCGATGCGGCGCGCAGCGCGGTGCGGCGGCTCGGCAGGACGCTCGACGGTCTTCACATTGGGATTGCGGGGGATCTTGCCATAGGTCGCTTCGGCGAGCTTACGCACTTCTTCGGGCGTCACGTCGCCGGTCACGACCAGGATCGCGTTGTTGGGTGCATAGAAGCGCTTGTAGAAGGCCATGGCATCGGCGCGCGAGAGCTTGGCCATCTCGTGCTCCCACCCGATTACGGGAATGCGGTACGGATGCGCGAGGTAGAGCGCGGCGCCCAACTGCTCATCGAGGATGGCACTCGGGTTGTTCTCGACGCGGCTGCGGCGCTCCTCGAGAATGACATCGCGCTCGGTCAGCACCTCCTTCTCATCGAGCTTGAGGTTGACCATGCGGTCCGCCTCCATCTCCATGACCTTCGGAAGGCGATCCTTGGAGACGCGCTGAAAGTAGGCGGTGATGTCCTGCGCCGTGAAGGCATTGTCCTGGCCGCCGAGGCGCGAGACGATCTTGGAGAACTCGCCGGTGCCGATCTTCTCGGTCGCCTTGAACATCAGGTGCTCAAGGAAGTGAGCAATGCCGGATGTCCCCGGCGGCTCATCGGCCGCGCCGACCCGGTACCACACCATATGCGTGACGACGGGCGCCCGGTTATCGGGGACGACAACGATATGCAGACCGTTTGGCAACGTGAACTCGGTGGCGCGCGGACCAGTTTGCGCGAGCGAGGTAACGGGAGAGAGAGAAAGCATGAGCAATCCGATGATCAGGGGCCGAATATGGAAGAGGGCTCGCGTGAGCATGGTCACTTTCCTACGCACAGGGGTGCGGCAGGCCGCACCACATTCCGCACATCGCACCCCTCGCCGGCTCGGAACCGTAGTTCCGAGGCCTGCACCACTGGGCGGCCTGCTATCTCGCCACTCTACCGCGTCCGGCACCCGCGACGGCAGTTAACATCCCGTCATGTGGGGCGCCCACATCGGCGCTTGTCGCGCACGGGTAATCCGAGCAGGGCATTGCAGCGCAAGCGTGGCGAGATCACCACAAATTTCGCACGTCTTTGTGATCAGGTTGCACCGCAAACATTACGGCGCGCAGTGATCATTGATTTCATTGGATTTTTACGCGAGAATCTCGCGACCAGCGTTCAGAGAATCAGTGGCATAGCCACCACATCTCTAAGCCGGCGCCCCGAATTTCGGGCGGCTGTGGACATGAGTCAACTGACAAGAAATTCATGTTGGGAGCAGGTGTGCGCCTAGGACGCACCTGTTTCGGCCGCCTCCAAGGCCGCCGAGGCGGCCAGCCAGCCCTCCTCGGCAGAGGCGAGCTGCCGACTGACATCGGCGCGGGCAATGGAGAGCTTCTGCGCCTTTGACGGATCCTCGTAAGCCCGCGGATCGGCGAGTGCCAAGTCGATCTCGGCCCGCTTTGCCGTCAGCCGCTCCAGCTCTTTCTCGGCGGCCTGCACCGCGCGGCGTAGCGGCGCTGTCTCGGCGCGCCGCGCTGCCGCTTCGCGACGCTGATCGGCGCGCGCCGTCTTCGGAGAAGCAGGCGCGCCTTCCTCGCGTTGTGCCCGCGCGCGCTGACCGCGCTCCGCGAGCAGATCCGCGCGATAGCCATCGAGGTCGCCGTCAAAGGCGCGCACGGTGCCGCCCTTCACGAGCCACAGACGATCGACGCACGCCTCGATGAGATGGCGATCGTGACTGATGAGGATGACGGCACCGGGGAAGTCGTTGAGCGCCTGCACGAGCGCCTCGCGGCTGTCGATGTCGAGATGGTTCGTCGGCTCATCGAGAATGAGCATGTGCGGTGCGTGGAACGCCGTCAACGCCAGCAGCAGGCGCGCCTTCTCGCCGCCCGAGAGGTTCGCGGCCTTGGTATCCGCCTTGTCGTGGGAGAAACCCCATGAACCGAGCCGCGTGCGCTTCTGGGCCTCGGTCGCGTCCGGCATGAGCGCTGCGATCTGGTCGTAGGGCGACCAGTTCGGGTTCAGGTCGTCGAGCTGGTGCTGGGCGAAGTAGCCGACACTCACACGCTGCGCGCCGAAGACGTTGCCGTCGAGCGGCGCGAGGCGCCCGGCGAGCAGCTTGGCGAACGTGCTCTTTCCATTGCCGTTCTGGCCGAGCAGTGCAATGCGGTCGTCCTGGTCGACATTGAGATTGAGCCCGGACAGGACCGGCTCGCCGGGTGCATAGCCGACCGAAGCGCTCTCGATCCTGAGCAGCGGGCTTGCGAGCAACTTCTGCGGGGCCGGCAGGCGGATCGGCACCACGCTCTCGTCGACCTGCGCGGCAATGGGCTTCATGCGCGCGAGTGCCTTGATGCGACTCTGCGCCTGCGTCGCCTTGGATGCCTTGGCCTTGAAGCGGATAATGAAGGCCTCGATGCGGGCGCGCTCTTCCTCCTGGCGCCTGGCGAGCTTCGATTCGAGCCGCTGCTTCTCGCGGCGTGCCTCCTCGAAATCGTCGTAGCCGCCCGCGTAGAGCGTCAGCTTCCCGCGATCGAGGTGGAGAATGTGGTTGACCGCGCGATTGAGCAGATCGCGGTCATGGCTGATGATGACGACCGTGTGCGGATACGTGCGCAGGTACGTTTCGAGCCACAGCGTGCCTTCAAGGTCGAGATAGTTCGTCGGCTCGTCGAGCAGCAGGATGTCCGGCTCGAGGAAAAGGATGGCGCCGAGCGCCACCCGCATCCGCCAGCCACCGGAGAATTCCCGGCATGCACGCGCCTGCGCCTCCTCGTCGAAGCCAAGACCGGACAAGATCTGTGCCGCCCGCGAAGGGGCCGAATGCGCGTCGATATCGCCGAGGCGCTCGTGGATGGCGGCAATACGGTGTGGGTCAGTGGCCGTCTCGGCCTCTGCGAGGAGCGACGCGCGCTCCTTATCCTGCGTCAGCACCCACTCGATGAGTGTCTCCGACCCGCCCGGCGCCTCCTGCGCGACATGGCCGACCTTGAGCCCGCGCTGGATCGTAATCGAGCCATCGTCGGGCGCCAGATCGCCGATGATGAGCTTGAAGAGCGTGGTCTTGCCAGCGCCATTGCGCCCGACGAGCCCGACCTTGTGGCCAGACGGAATGGCGCAGGTGGCCTCCGACAGGATCGGCCGGCCCTCGATGCGGTAGGTGAGGTCATTGACGTGCAGCATGGCGGGCGAGATAGCCTAAGTGCGCCGCTCCTGTCACCTTCAACCTATCCGAGCTGTGCGCGTAGAGCCGCCGCCGCCGCGATCGGCGCCAGAACGAGCGCGCCGAGCGAGATCGCGCCGAGGATCATCAGCGAAGGCCCAGCACCACCAGGGCCCAACAACGAGGCAATGGCGCCGATGCCGAAGATGAGCGTCGGCACGTAGAGGGGCAGCACGAGCAGCGCAATGAGAAGGCTGCCGCGCCGGCTGCGCAAGGTAAGCGCGGCGCCGATTGTGCCGATGAAGCTGATGGCGGGCGTACCGATGAGCATGGTCGCGACGAGAGGCGGGAAAGCCGCGAAATCCAGATTGAGCATCAGCCCGAGCATGGGCGCGAGCAACGTCAGCGGCAGGGCCGTCGAGAGCCAGTGCGCGAGGCCCTTGGCGACGACGACCGCTTCGAGCGGCAAGGTGCCCGTCGCCATCACATCGAGTGAGCCGTCCTCGAGATCGGCCTCGAAGAGGCGCCCGAGGGTCAGCAGTGCCGAGAGCAGCAGGGCGAGCCACAGCAGACCCGGCGCGATGCGCGAAAGGAGCGCCATGTCCGGACCGAGACCCAGCGGCAGCATGGTGACGACGATCAGGTAGAAGCCGAGGGCGGCGCCAAGCGCGCTCCCTTCCCGGAAGGCCAAGCGCAGATCCCGCGCGAGAAGAGCGAGGAAGGCACTCATGAAGCCTCGCCGGAGGCCATGGCCTCGTCGGAGATCGCTGGGGCAAGCTCCAGAATGCGCGCGTCGGCGAGACCGAGCGGCCCATGTGTAGCAGCGACCAACGTCCCGCCGCCGTCGAGATGGCGCTGCATGAAGCCGGACAGCAGCGCCTGCGAGGCGACGTCCAAAGCAGCCGTCGGCTCATCGAGCAGCCACAGCGGCCGCTCAGCGAGCAACAAGCGTGCTAGGCCGAGCCGCCGCTTCTGTCCGGCTGAAAGATAACCCGCTGGCACCTCGGCGATCTCGGCGAGATACAGGTTTTCGAGTACGGCCTCGACGTTCGACACGTCGCCGCCCAGGTAGCGCACCCAGAAGCGGGCATTCTCACGCACCGTGAGCCCCGCCTTTACGCCGTTGGCATGGCCGACGTAGTGCGCGAGCTCGCTGCCAGATGCTTCATCATGAGCGCCTTCGAGGCGCACAGCGCCCGCGTGGGGCACAATGAAGCCCGCGAGCACCCTGAGCAGGGTCGTCTTGCCGACACCATTGGGCCCAGTCAGCACGAGCGCCTCGCCCGCATCCACCGCAAACGACAGCCCCTGGATCAGCCGCCGCTCGCCGCGCGAGATCGATATGTCGTCGGCCACCAGCCGCATGCAGATGCCATACCCAGGAATGGAGAGGGGGCCGGATGGCCCCCTGCTACCCTCAGTCGATGAAGCCCCATCTTCGGGGAAGATAGAAGACCAGCTCAGGATTATAGAGACAAAACGCCAGCGCCAAGATCTGAAGCATGACAAACGGAATGATGCCGCGGTAGATGTCGCCCATGGTGATCGACGGCGGCACGGTGCCCTTCATGTAGAACAGAGCAAAGCCGAACGGTGGCGTCAGGAAGGCGGTTTGCATATTGACCGCCAGCAGGATGGCGAACCACAACAGGACGAGCTGCGGGCCATCCACGAACCCGACGAACGACGCCTTGGCGAGTATGGGCGAGAAGATCGGCAGCACGATCAGGCAGATTTCCAACCAATCGAAGAAGAAGCCCATAAGGAACACCAGCACCATCGTGAAGATGAGAACTTCCCACCCCGTATTGATGCCGGCCAGCTTCAGGATGTCGACCACGACCTCGTCGCCGCCGAGCGCGCGGAAGACGTAGGAAAACAATGTCGCGCCGAAGATGATGAAGAATACGAGCGCGTTGGTAAGCGCCGCACTCTCAATGATCTCCAGCATCATTTTCATGTTGAGGCGCCCGCTGTGCCACGCGAGCAGCAATGCACCCGCAGAACCGACGCCCGCCGCTTCGGTCGGTGTTGCCCATCCTCCGAAGATCGAGCCCAGCACCAGCACGATGAGGAACGCCGGCGGCGCAAAACTCCAGACCACCATCTTAAGCAGCTCAGCGGTATTCTGAGGCCCCTCGAGGGCACTGAGCGGCGGCGCCAGATGGGGCCGCATGAACGCAAGGATCATGATGTAGACGACATAGGTGCCCGACATGACGAGACCGGGAATGATGGCCGCGGCGAACAACGTACCGACTGGGATCTGCATCAGGTCACCCATGATCACGAGCATGATCGAGGGCGGAATCAGTATCCCGAGCGTGCCCGATGCGGCGATGGCACCGACCGAAAGCCGCTTGTCGTACCCACGCTCGAGCATCACCGGCAACGCAATGAGCGTCAGCATGACGACCGAGGCACCGACAATACCCGTCGTCGCCGCCATGATCGTGCCGAGGATCACGACCGAGAGCGCCAACCCACCAGGAATGCCGCGCAGCAGGACCTGCAGGCAGTGCAGCAGCGTTTCGGCCACGCCGCTTTTTTCCAGAATGGTTCCCATGAGAATGAACATGGGAACGGCCACCAGCACCTGATTTTCCACCGCCTGCCCGTAGACCCGCGGCAGCAGGTTGGCGAACTGGACCATTTGGAAGACGCCGAAGTAGACGCCGATGAACCCAAAGATGATGCCGATCGCGCCGAGAACGAACGCGACTGGATAGCCGATGAACATAATGAACGTCAGCACGAGGAACATGAAGATCGCGAGGTGGTCGATCATCCAATCGATCATGGATCGTCCTCCTCAATGTGCCGCGGCGGGGCGCTGTGGCATCGCCCGCTCGGAAACATCGGGATCACCGAACAAGAAAACGATCCGGCGGATGGCCACTGAAATCACCGCGAGCAACACGCTCGCGAAGCCGAAAAGGAGAAACGCCTTTATGATCCACCTCATGGGCAGGCCGTTAGGTGCCGACGAGGATTCGCCTTGAAAGTATGATGTGAGAAAGAAGCTGTAGGCGTATGGCAGCGCGACCAGCAAATATGGTGCCGCGAATATGAGGCAGCCGAACAGCTCAAGCCATGCCGTCTTTCTTTCGGACAAGCCCGCCGTAAAGACGTCGATGCGGACGTGGGCATTGCGCACGTATGCGTAACCGATCCAGGTCAGAAACAGCATGCCGTGGAGATGCCACTCTATCTCCTGGAGACGCGTCGAGCCGAAATCGATCCCGAAAATACTGAGCTGATAGCCGATCTTTCGTGTGACGACGTCGAAGACGATCACCGCCACAAGCGCGAAGAAGCCCCAACCGAATGTGAAGGCCACCGCCCTCAGCACGCGGTCGATCATGTTGCTGATTTCCAATAGAGCCCGCAATTCAACCTCCGTCGGCAGCAGCCGAGTGCGCGCGGCGATTTTGGAGGGCAGTCAGATACCCACGCCGCTCTGAGCCAAGATTTGGATTGATCGCCAACGGATGAGCCGCTCACCGAGCCGTGGCAGCGGGCGCAGGGCCCGCTCTCCCAAGTGGTCAGGACGGCAGCCGCGCTGCGGCTGCCGTCCCCGCGACTATTTCAGATAACCGTGATCCTTCCAGATCTTGTAGTCGGCGCGGAACTTCTGGAAGTGGTCCCAGACCTTCTTGAAATCCGGGCTCTTGTCGGATTGCTCTTTGGCAACCTCGAGCCATTTCGCTTGGAAAGCGTCGAGGAAGGTCTTGTCCCAGAACTTGATCTGGACCCCGTGCTTTTCAGTCAGTTCCTTCATGGCGGAGAACTGGCGGAACTCGCCTTCGGCCAACTGATTGATCATCTGAGCATCGCAGGACGACTTGACGATCGCCTTCTGTGTCGCCGAAAACTCGGCCCACTTGCTCTCTGAGACGAACAGATGTGAGAGCGTCGCCATCTGGTGCCAGCCCGGGAAGTAGTAGAACTTGGCGACCTGATGGAAGCCGAGCGTGAGATCCATGGCGGGCATGGAGAACTCTGTCGCGTCGATCGTCCCGAGCTGCAGTGCCTGGAAGATCTCGCCGGCCTGGAGAAGCTGCGTTGCGACGCCGAGCTTCTGCATGACGTTGGCACCGAGACCGAAGAACCGCATCTTCAGGCCCTTGAGATCATCGAGGGTCTTGATCTCCTTGCGGAACCATCCGGACGCTTCGGGCGGGATCAGACCGCAGTTTATGATGACGATCTTGTGCGGCTTGTACATCTCCTCCATCAACTGCTCGCCGCCGCCGAAGCGCATCCAGGCCATGTATTCGCCGGCCTCGGGACCAAACGGCACGGTCGAGAAGATGGCGAATGCGATGTTCTTGCCGGTGAAGAAACCAGACACGGTCCATGCCATATCCAAGGAGCCATTGGATACGGCGTCGAAGTACTGACCGGCCGGAACCAATGCTCCTGGCTCAAATAGCTTCACATCGATGGAACCACCCGACATGCTGCGCATCATGTCGACGGTGCGTTGCTGGGCAGGCCCTAGGATGGCGGTCGATGAGGGGAACGCGCCTCCCATCTGCACACGCACGCGTTTGTCTTGAGCCTCGACGGCAGTCGTGCCGAGAACGGCCACGGACAGAGCCGCAGCCAGCCACTTCGTGACTTTCATTGAGAACCTCCCTTTTGACACTTCTTAGTTTCTTAGCCGGGGTGCGGATTGTTTAACGGACCGCGTTTCCCGGAATGGTTTGGACAGCGCGCGTGAAGCGTCATTCTATGATGTCGTCTTCCCGCGTCCGGCAGAACGTGGCACGCAGCGCGAAAGTTGTCAAAAGGGGAAAGAGCTGAAACCCTTGCCCATTCAATATCCCATGCCGGATAACACCGCCTTCACGCCGTCTCGTTGAAGATCTCGCGGCCGATGAGCATACGGCGGATCTCGCTCGTGCCGGCGCCGATCTCGTAGAGCTTGGCGTCGCGCAGCAGACGACCGGTCGGTGACTCGTTGATATAGCCCGTGCCGCCGAGAAGCTGGATGGCATCGAGGGCGATCTTGGTCGCACGCTCGGCTGCGAAAAGGATTGCACCGGCGGCATCCTTGCGCGTCGTCTGTCCGCGGTCGCACGCCTTGGCAACGGCGTACACATAGGCGCGCGCCGCGTTCATCTCGGTGTACATATCGGCGACCTTGCCTTGCACGAGCTGGAATGTGCCGATCGGCGCCCCAAACTGCTTGCGCTCGTGAATGTACGGCAGCACCACATCCATGGCCGCCTGCATGATGCCGATCGGCCCACCAGCGAGCACTGAACGCTCGTAGTCGAGCCCGCTCATGAGCACGTTCACACCCTTACCAATGCCGCCGAGCACGTTCTCCGCCGGCACCTCGCAATCCTCGAACACGAGCTCGCCAGTCGAGGAGCCGCGCATGCCGAGCTTGTCGAGCTTCTGCGCGACCTTGAAGCCCGGCGTATTGGTCTCGACGAGGAAGGCCGTGATGCCGCGCGGGCCGGCAGCCGGATCGGTCTTGGCGTAGACGACAATGACCTGCGCGTCCGGCGAATTGGTGATCCACATCTTCGTGCCGTTGAGGATGTAGCGGTCGCCCTTATTCTCGGCGCGGAGCTGCATCGAGACGACGTCGGAGCCGGCACCTGCCTCGCTCATGGCAAGCGAGCCGACATGCTCACCCGAGATGAGCTTCGGAAGATACTTCCGCTTCTGCACTTCCGAGCCATTGCGACTGATCTGGTTCACGCAGAGGTTGGAGTGTGCGCCGTAGGAAAGGCCGACCGAGGCCGATCCGCGCGAGACCTCCTCCATTGCGACGACGTGCTCGAGATAGCCGAGGCCGGAACCGCCGAATTCCTCATCGACCGTGATGCCGTGAAGCCCGAGCGCGCCCATGCGCGGCCACAGCTCTCGGGGGAAGCGGTCCGAACGGTCGATCTCGGCGGCAATGGGCGCAATCTCGTCGGCGGTGAACGAGCGGACTGTGTCGCGAAGCTGATCCGCCGTCTCGCCGAGGTCGAAGTCGAGCGTCGGGTACTGGTTGGAGATCGACATGATGGGCCTCGTGATGGCTTGGAGCCGGAAGCAATGCGCGGCGCCGCTCAATGTCGGTATCCGGGCCCGGCGGTGAGCGCAAGCGGGCGGCACTTCGGCGGACAGAACTATGCAAGAGCGCACGGCCTGCTGCGACGCAGCGCCCAGTCACCGCGCAAATCGGCAACACACCCGCGGATAGTGTTAGTTGGAGAATAATTCACCCTGGACGCGCGGAAACGCGGTTTTGCATAGTCCGCACCTGCACTTGCGTCCCGACCGCCATCTCAGATCTCCAGGAGCCCCGAATGATCAGGCTTTCGCTGTCCGCAATGGTGCTCGGACTCGGCATTGCCCTCGGAAGCCTGATCGCGTCACTGCCATTGTCGGCGCAGCCCGCGTCGGAGGCAGCCGAGACGGCATTCTGGGATAGCGTGAAGGACTCGCGCGATCCGGCGGAGGTCCGCGCCTACCTCGAGAGGTTCCCCAGCGGTCTGTTCGCGCCGCTGGCCAAGATCCGGATCAGAAATCTGGAGGCGGCCAAGTCCCCCGCGCCGGCGCCGAGCACGGCGTCGAGTACGCCGCCGAGTGCACCGCCGCAGCCGCCAGCTTCGGCGCCGGCGCTAACGAGCGAATCAGTGATCCGCGAGGTTCAGGACCGCCTGTTTAATCTCAACTACCAGATCGCGACGCGCAACGGTCGCATGAATGACCAGACGCGCACCGCCATTCGCGAGTGGCAGGCCAATATAAAGCAGCCGGTGACGGGCGACATGGACATGGCGCAGCTCGCGCTGCTGCGTCGTGCAATTCTTCCGACCACATGGGGCGCGATCGCGTACTACTCAAAGGGAGCGACGGCGACGATATGGAATCGCCCGACGCGCGAGATCGCTGAAAAGGAAGCTCTGGCGGCATGCCGCAAGAATGCCGGGGCCACGTGCAATGTGCTGAGTGTCGCGAACAAGATCTGCGGCGCGCTCGGCTTCTACAATACCGTCATTAGTGGCCGCCAGCACTGGGGCGCCTATGCGTCGGTCCGCCCGACACTGGGTCAGGCGACGGAGTCTGCTTTGCAAGAATGCCGAAAGCACGCTCGCCAGCCGAATGCCTGCGGCGTGCGTACGACCGTATGTGCGGACGGGAGCCATCAGCGATAGCTCCCGCTCTATAGTATCGGGCGTGCGTCAGGCCACGCGCGTCATCGGGCGGGCGCACAGGGCATCTGCGATGATCTCGACAGCGCGGCCCCAGTCGAGGGCGCCTTCTGCCTTGACGCCGAATGCGGCGACGGCATCCGTTGGGCTGCCGCCGTCGCGGAACACGCGCGCGCAGGCCTGGCGGGCATAGCCGACCGACTGGTGCCAGTGGGCAGGGTTCACGCTGCGCGGGGCGCAGGCGGAGAGATCGGCGTTGGTCGTGACGGTCATCGTCATGGCAGTGCCTCCGTAAGCAGGTGACCTCGTCATGAGGCCGGTTACTGAATGGCCCAACGTGGCGGGCAGATACTCGTTGCCGCCCGGAATACGCGGGCTTGTGGAGAAGTAAGAGGCCGGCGAGCACACCAGAGCCGTGCGACACAACGCACAACTTTGATACGCGCCGCGCTCATGGACCGCAGGGTCCGCGCTCCAGCGCGCTCGCCGGTATTTTGGAGCCCTTGGGGGGGAGGACGGGGCTCCAAAAGGAATTCAGTTGGGGGCAGAACGCGCGGGGCGGGGCAAACCCGTCTCACCACGCTTCGACTCGACGCTCGACATCACCGCACGAAACACTTCACCGATCGGACGCCACTCGGTACTCGCAGCAGGACCGGGCTTGAGATCGGTAACTCGAAGACGCGTGGACACGACTGTACATCCTTCCCGGACAGTACCCTGCGGGACGAACGCGGAACTAAGCCAACAAGGCGGAGACTAAGACAGAAGACGGGAACGCTGACGCAACGCTACTGGACGCAACTTCACTGGCGCCGGCACCTTCAAGGCGGCGAGCCGCGACGCAATACTGGTGAACAGCTCGTCACGTGCGACTCGCCTTGCCTTGAGGAGCGCGTTAGTGATGACGCTCTTAGGGGTGATCGGCCGACCTGGGGCGGTGGCCTTTGGCTGGACGCTACGCAACTGAGACGCAAACTCGGACGCAACACGACGCGACGCGACTGAACGCGAACTCGAACGCTTACTCTTGGGCGACTTCTGTACGCGGTCCGATACGCTGACCGAACTGGACTGCCCTGACGCACCGCTACGAACGAAAATCACCGAACTGGGCGCAACGCGGGGCTGGGACGCAGACTTGAACTCACTCACACCCATGCTCCTTCCGGCTCACTTACGCTTGACTGAGAACCGTGCTCGGCGAACAAGTGCACTTAACCGTTGTTTTGTGGCGACACCCGGACGCAAAATTGGTGAATCGGAGAAATCGCATTGACATCCATTCATCCTGTTTCGTTCTCCACAGGAAGGTGCCTTTCGGGGCCTTTTTCGGGGGTTTTCGAAGCCTCCCCCTGTGGAAAAGGCGGCCTCTGCAACGGCGCATATCCAATCGAAATTGGCGCTTGCAGCCTCGGCAGTGCCGATTCGTGTCACGAGCGCGGCTGCAATAGATCCTCCACGGCATGAATCGACATAAATCCCCAGCTCAGCATCGCACCTCGCCGCACCGCACGACCGACGATCAGGGGCCCGTGCGGCTCTATGGCATCCACGCCGTCGCGGCGGCGCTGGCCAACCCGGCGCGCGAGATCGGACGGCTCCTGCTGACGGACAATGCCGAGAATCGATTGGCGCCCGCGATCACGGCGCGCAAGGCGAGACCACAGAAGGTGACGCCGCGCGACCTCGACCGCCTGCTCGGCGCCGATACCGTCCATCAGGGCGCGCTGCTTGAGACGGCCGATCTTGAAGAGCCGACGCTCGAGGATCTCGCAACCGCGTGCGTCGATCGAGGACCGCTGATCGTGCTCGATCAGGTCACCGACCCGCACAACGTGGGTGCGATCCTCCGATCGGCGGCGGTGCTCGGGGCCGGGGGACTCATCATGACGCGGCGGCACAGCCCACCGCTCTCGGGGGCACTTGCCAAGGCGGCCTCTGGCGGCCTCGAAGTTGTACCGGTCACCTTAGTCGGAAACCTCGCGCGCGCGCTCGAGGAGCTGGGCGAGCTCGGCGTGCGCCGCATCGGCCTCGATGGCGATGGCGACATTACAATTAACGCTGCCGACTTCACGGGGGCCGTCGCCCTGGTGCTCGGTGCCGAAGGCAAGGGCCTGCGCCGCCTCACGCGCGAGAGCTGCGATATTCTCGCGCGCGTCCCGGCAGCGGGCAGCTTCGCTTCGCTCAATGTCTCGAACGCAGCGGCCGTCGCGCTGTATGCCGCCGCACGCACCCGTAATCCGTGAGCGCGATAACCCGCACTCTATATATAGGAAGAGCGCACTCCGCGCTGCGCAATTAGTGAACGCGCGAAAGAATTGGCGCAGGCCGGCATTCCGCAACGCCGAGCGACGCGGTAACCTTCTAGGAAAGCAGAGATTTTCGGCTACTGCTTAGGTGCCGGGCTCGCCGGAAGGGGAGCGCTTGGCGGTATGGAACCACCGCTGTCTGGTTTGCTGGGATCGTCGGGACCGTCGTAGTAGAGGAAACCATCCTCGATCGCCACGATGTCCTCGGCATCGACCTCGTACTCGTCCTCTTCTCCATCATCGAGACGGACGATGCATCCGCTCATGCAAACTTTGTCGAGCACCTCCGACGGCCGGATCGTGTGCTCGGTCGAGGTCTCTCCTTCGGAGATGGTGACCTTGACGTCTTTGGTGTCGCGATTGGTGATGCTGGCGGCATCGGCAGCGATACTTGTGAAGAGCAGCGCTGCCGCGCCAGACATCGAGACGAGCCTCGAAGGCATTCAATCATTCTCCGTTGCACAGGACAACGGAGACACTCTTACCGCTTTGCGGCTTTCTTCGCACGCTTCACGGCAGTCTTTCTTGCCTTCTTCGCCGGCTTCTTGGCCTTCTTCGCAGCGGTCTTCTTCGCTACCTTCTTCGCAGCGCTCTTCTTCTTCGCGCTCTTCGTGGCGACTTTTTTCGCCGCGACCTTCTTCGCTCTCATTGCCATTGCAAGGGTCCTTTCCTGCTATTCATTTGTAGTGTGGTGCCGATGCATCATCTAATGTGTGCAATCTGTAGCCATCGCAAACGCAAAATTTCGCTGTCATCTATCGATTCTTTCGATACATCGCGCGTATCGACATCACTAGAGCGAGATCACGCAGCATGGACATCGCGCTCGCACGCACGTTCCTGATGATCGCAGAAACAGGCAGTTTTATTGAGGCTGCGCGACGTATGAACGTTACGCAATCGACTGTCTCATCGCGCGTTCGCAACCTCGAATCGATGCTCGGAAGACAGCTCTTCGAGCGCTCAAAAGTAGGCGCGCAGATCACGCCTGCCGGTGAACAATTTCAGAAACACGCGCTCGCGATGGTGCGAGTCTGGCAGCAAGCGCAGCTCGATGTGGGCTTCTCGGGGCAGCACGATCAGCACCTCGCAGTGGGTGCGGAGGCGACTCTCTGGCAAGGTTTGCTCATCTCCTGGATCGCCAATCTCAAGGCCGCCTATCCCGAATTGGCGCTCACTGCAGTCACGGAGACCGGCCCCAATCTGACCCAGCGCCTGCTCGACGGCACGCTCGACGTCGCCGTCGTTTACCAGCCGCTGCAGTCGCCGGGACTGCTCATCGAGCATCTCTTCGAGGAGGAACTCGTGCTCGTTTCGGCCGGGCGCGGCGATGCGCGACGCCGGACAGACGACTACATTCTTGTGGATTGGGGCCCTGATTTCCGTGAAGACCACGCCATGGCGTTCCCCAGGCGATCCGGCGCGCGTCTCACGCTCGATATCGGCCCGATGGCTGTTGATTACCTCCTGAACAACGAAGGATCGGGGTATCTGCCCCACCGTCTCGTGCGCGGCCACCTCTCGCGCGGACGCCTGAAGCTCGTCGCACGCGCGCGCAAATTCACCGTGCCGGTCGGCGCGCTCTACCCTGAATCACGCGAAGAGTCGGACTTCGGCCCCATCCTCGACAGCCTCCGCGCCCGCGTTGCGAGATATGCGTGAAGATTGCCAGCACGTCCGCCGTATGGTTCGCTCGCCCTAACAATAGACATGCGAGGAACGCCCAATGAGCACAACGCTCACACCTGAGAACCGCGAGAAGTTGAAGAAGATCAGCGTCGCCACGATCACGACAGCGCTTTTCAAGCGCAACTTCCGCAATCAGTTCATCCAGGACGTCCGTCCTGTCGGAACCAAGGCACCGCCAATGGTCGGTGAGGCCTATACGCTGCGCTACATCCCCGCGCGCGAGGATCTCGACCACATCGGCGTCTTCGAGGACCGTTCGCACCCGCAACGTCGCACCATCGAGGACTGCCCGCCGGGCCACGTCCTGGTGATCGACAGCCGCAAGGACGCCAAGGCGGCATCTGCGGGCGGCATCCTGATCACGCGCCTTATGATGCGCGGTGCCGCCGGTATCGTCTCCGACGGCGGTTTCCGCGACTGTCCCGAGATCGCGGAGATGGCCTTTCCTGTCTACCAGAACCGCCCGGCACCGCCGACCAACCTTACGCGCCAGCGCGCGATCGACATCAATGTACCGATCGGCTGCGGCGACGCGCCCGTCTTTCCCGGCGACATCATCGTCGGTGATGGCGAGGGCGTCGTGGTGATCCCAGCGCATCTCGCCAACGAGATCGCCGAGGAAGGCCACGAGATGACGGCGTACGAGGACTTCGTCATGGAGAAGGTGCGCGAAGGCCGCGGCATCTTCGGCCTCTATCCCGGCAATGCGGAGACCAAGGCCGAGTTCGCTGCCTGGCGCAAGGCCAACGGACGCTGAGATCAGGGTGGTCAGGTATGGCACAGCCAGCCTCTAGAGCCAGCCTCGTGCAGGGTGTTACGCCTAGTGAGAGTGCGCCGCGCGCCGTCGCCGACCTCTATCATGCTTACTTCACCGGCCTGATCCTGACCCTGGTCAGCCGCCGTGGCAGCTCCGATGCCGCGCGCTGGATGCACGCCGTATTCCGCCACCAGCACCACGAGAAGTTCCTCTCGAGCTTCGAGAAGCTCGGCCTCTCGGGGATGCCGCACGCCGTCGCCTGCGCCGCCTATCACTACCTCTCGAACAGCATTGGCGGCGTCGGCGTCGAGTTCATGAAGGAGAGCGACCGCAAGGCCTGGGTGCGCTTCGTGCCGCCGCGCTGGATCTACATGGGCGCGGCCATCTGCGGTGTGCCGAGCGAGGTCTCGCGCGGCTTTCTGACCGGCTGGTACGCGCAGAACGGCGTGTCGCTCGAGAACCCACGCCTCGGCTTCGTGTGCACCGCCCAGACGGTCGATGGCCAGCACGGCCTCGCGGGCTACTTCCAAGAGTATGACCACGATCTCGCACCGGAGGAGCGGCTCGTTTTCCGCCCCGGCGAGATGCCGCCACCCTTCGATCCAAATGCTGCGCCGCGATTGCCGGCAGCCGACTGGACACCCGAGCGCCTCGCGCGCGCCTACCGCAACTACGCCATGGAGTATGTCCGCTCAGGTCTGCCGCGCCTGATCGAGCTGTTCGGCGAGACCGAAGGCGCGCACCTCGGCCGCCTCACGGGCCGCCAGATCGGCGCGCAGTTCTACAAAGAGATCGCCAGCGCGGCGGGCGTTCAGCGGGACGATGCCGAAGCGCTGGCGTATCTCCTGGCATGGATCGCGGAAGGTGAGGGCGACAGCGCGACGGTCACCCGCGATGGCGACGACGTACTGCTCTCACGTACGGGATGGCGGCTCATGCGCGGAATAGCGGATCCTTCGCCCGGCGTGATGGAGGCCTGGAATGGCCTCATCGATGGCCTCGCCATGGTGCACAATCGCTTCCTGACCATCGATCTCATCGCCCGCATCGATCATGGCGCACCACAAACCGTCTGGCGCATCCGTGAGCGGCCGCGCGGGGCGATCATGATCGCGTAGGCACCAACATCATCCCTCTCCCGCTCGTGCGGGGAGACGGAGAAGAAGAGCCATGCGGCGGCACCTCGCGCGCGACCGCCATTTGGCACTTGTCGCCCCCACCACTGCGGGCTTACTCACTCCAACAACAAAGACAGCAGGAGGAGCCGTCCGCCATGCCGGAGTTCCGCTTCGAGCCGGTGGTCATGCCGCCGGCCGCAACAAGCCTCAGGGCCGAGGTGCGCGCCTTCCTCGAAGAGGAGAAGGCCAAGGGCACGTTCGTGCCGACCGTCGGCGCCATGGTCGCCGCCGATCCTGCCTTCAGCGCGCGGCTCGGTGCGCGCGGCTATCTCGGCATGACATGGCCGAAGCAGTACGGCGGGCATGAGCGCTCGGCACTGGAGCGCTACGTGGTCGTCGAGGAACTGCTGGCGGCCGGTTCGCCGGTCATGGCGCACTGGATTGCCGACCGCCAGAGCGGCCCGCAAATCCTCAAGCACGGCGCCGAGCGCGTGAAGAAGATGATCCTGCCGGAGATCGCCGCGGGTCGCTGCTTCTTCGCCATCGGCATGAGCGAGCCGGATACCGGCTCCGATCTTGCGAGCGTCAAGACGCGCGCCGTGCCGGTCGATGGCGGCTTCCGCGTGACGGGGCGGAAGGTTTGGACGAGCTATGCCCACATGGCGCACTACGTCATTGCTCTCGTGCGAACGGGCGGGCGCCCCGAGGATCGCCACGTCGGCCTGACGCAGCTCATCGTCGACATGAAGTCGCCAGGCATCGAGGTGCGCCCGATCATCAATGTCTACGGGTCGCACGAGTTCAACGAGGTGACCTTTGACGATGTGTTCGTGCCGGAGGACATGAGCGTCGGCGGCATCGGCAATGGCTGGGCCATGGTGACGTCGGAGCTCGCCTTCGAGCGTTCAGGCCCGGATCGCTTCATGTCCACCTATCCTTTGCTCGTAGAAGCCTTCCGCGAGATCGGCGAAAGCCCCAACGCGAGCGAAGCCGCCGAATTGGGCCGCCTCGTCGCGCATCTGGCGACTCTGCGACGCATGTCGGGCTCCATTGCTGGGATGCTCAACGAAGGCAAATCGCCGATCACGGAAGCGGCGCTCGTCAAGGACCTCGGCACGACATTCGAGCAGTCGATTCCGGAGATCACGCGGCGCCTGCTGCCGCTCGAGCCGCGCGGCGGTGGCAATGGACAAGTATATGACGGCCTGCAGCAGCTCGCGCAGATGCAGGCGCCCTGCTACTCGATCCGCGGCGGCACGCGCGAGATCCTGCGCGGCATGATTGCACGGGGGCTTGGCCTCAGATGAGTACGAATGAAGAAGCGGACGGCGTCCGCGACCTCATGCTGCGGTCGCTCGACCGCATCGTCGAGGAGAAGGCCGAGAACGCGGCACAGCGCGCCGACGGCAAGCCGGGTTTTCCTGCCGACCTCTGGTCGGCACTGGAGGAAGCGGGCATGACCGCTCTTGGCGAGGAGAACGAAGGCGATCTCGGCCTCGGCAATGCGGCAGCTCTCATCGAGCGCGCCGCCTATCACACCCTGCCTGTGCCGCTCGCCGAGACGATCCTCGCGCGGCGCCTGCTCGCCAAGGCAGGTATCGATATTCCCGATGGGGCCCTTTCCGTGGCTCCACCATCGGCAAATCGAGACGGCAAGGCGGCGGGCGTACCCTGGGCCAGCTCGGTAGCAGGCGTCGTCGTCGCGAGCGTCCCCGATATGCTCGCCCTGGTGGATGCGCGTGAAGCATCGTCGCCCGGCTTCAACATGGCCGGCGAACCGCGCGAGATCATCGATCTCGGCCGCGCACGGGTCATCGCCTCGGCCAAAGTTGCCGATGCGCCGGGGATCGTAGGAGCCGAAGGCGCGCTCATCCGGGCCGTGCAGATGTCCGGCGCCATGTCGCGCGTGCTGGAGCATGGGCTGACCTGGGCCAACGACCGCATCCAGTTCGGCCGGCCCATTGCGCGCTTCCAGGCTATTCAACATTTGATGGCCGAGCTGGCCGCCGAGGCTGCTGCGGGCAGCGCCTCCGCGCTCATGGCTGTGGAAGCCTTGGCCGAGCGTTCCGACCGTCTCGCAATCGCCATTGCCAAGGCGCGGACGGGGGAAGCGGCAGGACGCGTGTGTGCGATCGCACACGAGGTGTTCGGCGCCATGGGCTTCACCCAGGAGCACACGCTTCACTATGCGACGCGGCGCCTCTGGAGCTGGCGCAACGAGTTCGGCTCGGAGGTTCACTGGCAAGCGGAAATCGGCCGGGCGATTGCGGCCGGCGGCGCCGATAACCTATGGGCAACGCTGACCGCGCATGGCTGACGGGCGCCGGTCCAAGCGTCGGCAACCGAGTTAGGCCTTGCGTGGCGGGAGTGCTCTCCGCCACCTTAGAATGACGAATGTCGTGGTTCACGCCCCCTAGAGCGCGATCGACTTAGATCGGGGCGCTCTTGCGCCGATCTAAATCGTGAACCGCGCTCTAGGCTTATGATGTAGGGGCGATCGGATACGCGCGGGAGGAAGGGCAATCATGAAAGTTCTCATTATCGGTGGCGCCGGCATGGTCGGGCGCAAGCTCGCGGAGCGGCTGGCCAAAGACGGAAAGCTCGGCGGCAAGGCCATCACCTCGCTCGCGCTCTATGATGTGGTGCCGCCGCAGAAGCCGGCCGGCGCAACTTTCCCGGTCGAGATCACCACCGGCGATTTCCCGGCACCCGGCGAAAGCGACAAGCTCGTCGCCAACAAGCCTGACGTGATCTTCCATCTGGCGGCCATCGTATCGGGCGAAGCCGAGCAGGAATTCGACAAGGGCTACCGCATCAATCTCCACGGCACGATGAACCTCCTCGAGAGCGTACGCCGGGCCGGCATCAAGCCGCGTCTCGTCTTCACGAGCTCGATTGCCGTATTCGGCGCGCCCTTCCCCGAGAAGATCGGCGACGAGTTCTTCCAGACGCCACTCACGTCCTACGGCACGCAGAAAGCGATCGGCGAACTGCTCATCTCCGACTACACGCGCAAGGGAATGCTCGACGGTATCTCGATCCGGCTGCCCACGATCTGCGTGCGCCCGGGCGCGCCGAACAAGGCCGCTTCCGGCTTCTTCTCGAACATCATGCGCGAGCCGCTGGCGGGCAAGGAAGCCGTGCTCCCCGTCTCCGATGACGTCATGCACTGGCACGCCTCGCCGCGCGCCGCCGTTGGTTTCCTGCTGCACGCCGCGACGATCGATGGCGCCAAGCTCGGCCCCCGCCGCGCGCTCTCCATGCCGGGCCTCGCCGTGACCGTCGGCGAGCAGATCGCAGCCTTGAAGAAGGTCGCGGGCGACAAGGTCGTGGCCCGCATCAAGCGTGAGCCCGATGCTTTCATTCAGGGCATTGTCGCGGGCTGGCCGCGCAATTTCGACACACGCCGCGCGATCGAACTCGGCTTCAAGCCGGACGCGAGCTTCGAGGAAATCATCCGCATTCACGTGGAAGATGAGCTTGGCGGAAAGATCGCCTGAGCCGCCAGAGAAACGAGCCAAGGACGCCATCATGAGCAACAAGCTGCAGGCCCTGCTGTACCTGACCAATGCCAAACCTTATCTCGATCGGTTGGCGGCAGACGGCCTCAACGAGCGCGTGGACTTCAAGGTCGTCGCGACCGGGGAACAGGCGAGCGACGAGGATCTCGCAAAGGCCGAAGTCCTGTTCGCGCCGGGTATGCCGCCGGGTGCACTCGCGAAGATGCCGCGCCTCAAGGTCATCCAGTCGCTGACGGCAGGCGTCGATCACTGGCTTGCGCGCAAGGATCTGAAGCCGGAGCACACGCTCATCGCGGCGCGCGGCACGCACCGCATTCAGGTGCCCGAGAACATTCTCGGCGCCCTCTTCCACATCACCAAGAAGTTCCACCAGATCGCGCTTCAGCAGGCCGAGAGCCGCTGGAACCGCAGTGTCTCCGATACGCTCGCCGGCAAGACGCTCGGCATTCTGGGCCTCGGCGCCATCGGCCAGCAACTCGCAATTAAAGCCGCGGCCCTCGAGATGCGCGTGATCGGCACCAAGCGCACGCCGGAGCCCGTCGCGGGTGTCGAGAAGGTCTATGGGTTCGATGAAACCGACAAGGTGCTCAGCCAGAGCGACTATGTCGTCGTACTGCTGCCGGTGACGCCGCTGACCGAGAATTATCTCAACAAGACGCAAATTGCGAAAATGAAGCCGACGGCCTGGCTCATCAACTTCGCGCGCGGCGCCATCATCGTGGACCAGGACCTCATTGCCGCCGTCAAGGCCAAGACGATCGCGGGCGCCGTACTGGATGTGTTCCGGACCGAGCCCCTGCCGGCGGACGATCCCTTCTGGAAGACGCCAGGTATCTGGGTTTTGCCCCATATCGGCGGCTTTCATCCCCAGCGCGACAGCTGGGTCGCCGAGCTTCTCTCGGACAATATCCGCCGCCATCTCGACGGGCAGCCGCTGCGCGAGGTCGTGGACCGCGAGAGGGGTTACTGAACACGGCGGCGATCTGTCGCGCGGTTGGGCGGTGATCATGGCGCTCATGGGGCGACGAGAGCCGAAACGGAAAGTTGATGTGTGCCTGGGGCCGTGCTAGACGAACGCCGTCTTTCCGAGCATGGCGCCGCCGGTCCAAGCCGCGTGGGCACTATGTACTATCCCCACGCATAGGGGCGGCAACGACCCGATCGGGCCGACCGCGCATGGGCTAGTGTCCCGATTTCGAAGTTCGCCTGACGTCGATGCTAGGCGTCCCGAGCGAACTTCGAAATCATAAGGGACACTAGTAACCGTAACTTTGCTGGTGTGATGCAGATTGAGAAATTCGCTCGGCGCCGTGCCGCGAGATCAGGCGAATTTCTCGATCATCACACCAGAGCGCCGGTCACGCGGCGCCGATGTTGAGCATTTTGAGAGGGGCTGAGCGCGACCAGTGGCCACGGACGACACCATCACAGGGGGCGTGGCGGGTCGCTACGCATCCGCCCTGTTCGACCTTGCCGAGGAAGCCAATCAGGTCCGGCAAGTCGAGAAGGATTTGATTGCACTTCAGGGCCTGCTCAACGAGAGCGCCGATCTGAAGCGCATGGTACGTAGCCCCGTCTTCTCGAGCGAGGACCAGGGCCGCTCCATTGCCGCCGTCGCCGAAAAGGCCGGCCTCACACCGCTCGTCGTGAACTTCCTCAAGGTGCTGGCTCGCAACCGGCGCCTTTTTGCCGTCAGCGAAATGATCCGCACATTCCTGACGCTTGCCGCTCGTCAGCGCGGCGAGGTCAATGCCGAAGTTGCGAGCGCCCATCCCCTCAGTGATGAGCAGCTCGCTGCGCTCAAGGACACGCTCCGTGCCTCTGCCGGCAAGGACGTCCAACTGATCACCAAGGTCGAGCCGACGCTGCTCGGCGGGCTCATCGTCAAGATGGGCTCGCGCATGATCGACAGCTCGCTTCGCACCAAGCTCACGTCACTCAAGACCGTCATGAAAGAGGTCCGCTGATGGAAATCAAGGCCGCTGAGATCTCCGCGATCCTCAAGGAGCAGATCAAGAATTTCGGCCAGGAGGCAGAAGTCTCCGAAATCGGTCAGGTGCTGTCGGTCGGCGACGGTATTGCCCGCGTTTACGGCCTCGACAACGTCCAGGCCGGTGAAATGGTCGAGTTTCCGGGCGGCATCCGGGGCATGGCGCTGAACCTCGAGACCGACAACGTCGGTGTCGTTATCTTCGGCGACGACCGCACGATCAAGGAAGGCGACACGGTCAAGCGGACCGGCGCCATCGTCGAGGTTCCCGTCGGCAAGGGCCTGCTCGGCCGCGTCGTCGATGCACTTGGCAACCCGATCGACGGCAAGGGCCCGATCAAGGGCGATAAGATGTCGCGCGTCGATATCAAGGCGCCCGGCATCATTCCGCGCAAGTCGGTGCACGAGCCGATGGCGACCGGCCTCAAGGCGATCGACGCCCTGATCCCGATCGGCCGCGGCCAGCGCGAGCTGATCATTGGCGACCGCCAGACTGGTAAGACCGCCGTCGCCCTCGACACGATCCTCAATCAGAAGCCGCTGAACCAGGGCACCGACGAGAGCCAGAAGCTCTACTGCGTCTACGTCGCCATCGGCCAGAAGCGCTCGACTGTCGCCCAGTTCGTGAAGTCCCTCGAAGAGAACGGCGCGCTCGACTACTCGATCGTCGTTGCGGCCACCGCCTCCGACCCAGCGCCAATGCAGTTCCTCGCCCCATTTGCCGGCTGCGCGATGGGCGAGTTCTTCCGCGACAATGGCATGCACGCGGTCATCATCTATGACGACCTCTCCAAGCAGGCCGTCGCCTACCGCCAGATGTCGCTCCTGCTGCGCCGCCCGCCGGGCCGCGAAGCCTATCCGGGCGACGTGTTCTATCTCCACTCGCGCCTGCTCGAGCGTGCGGCAAAGATGGGCGATGCCGCTGGCAAGGGTTCTTTGACGGCGCTCCCGGTCATCGAGACGCAGGCCAACGACGTGTCGGCCTACATTCCGACGAACGTCATCTCGATCACGGACGGCCAGATCTTCCTCGAGACGGACCTCTTCTTCCAGGGCATCCGCCCGGCCGTGAACGTCGGTCTCTCGGTGTCGCGCGTCGGCTCCTCGGCGCAGACAAAGGCGATGAAGAAAGTCGCCGGCAAGATCAAGGGCGAGCTCGCCCAGTACCGCGAGATGGCCGCCTTCGCGCAGTTCGGCTCGGACCTCGATGCCGCGACCCAGCGCCTGCTGAACCGCGGCTCGAAGCTCACCGAGCTTCTCAAGCAGCCGCAGTTCTCGCCGCTCAAGATGGAAGAGCAGGTTTGCGTGATCTATGCCGGCGTGAACGGTTATCTCGATCCCATGCCGCTCGGGCAGGTGAAGCCGTTCGAGGAGGCGCTTCTCGCGTCGCTGCGTGGCTCCAATGCCGCGATCCTCGACGACATCCGCTCGACCAAGGACCTCTCGAAGGACACCGAGGCCAAGCTCAAGGGCGTGGTCGAGCAGGTCGTCAAGCAGTTCGCTTGACGGGTGCCATCAGGCTCAACTGAGATAGGGCCCAACTCGGACAGGACAGCCGCGACGCCATGGCATCACTGAAAGACATGCGCACGCGCATCGCCTCGGTCAAAGCGACGCGCAAAATCACCAAAGCCATGCAGATGGTGGCCGCGGCGAAGCTTCGGCGCGCGCAGGAAGCGGCCCATGCCGCGCGCCCCTATGCCCAGCGCATGGACCAGATCCTGGCCAACCTGAACAGCCGCCTCGCCAGCAAGGAGGGCATGTCGCCACTCCTCGTCGGCACCGGCAAGGAAGACACGCACCTGCTGATCGTGATGACCGCCGAGCGCGGTCTTTGCGGCGGCTTCAACTCGAACATCTCGCGACGCGCGCGCCAGGACATCCGCCGGCTCGTCGCGGCCGGCAAGACGGTGAAGATCCTGACCGTCGGCCGCAAGGGTTTCGACAACCTGCGCCGCGACTATGCGAGGATCATTCTCAACCGCGTCGATCTCAAGAGCGTCAAGCAGCTTGGCTTCGTCAATGCCGAGGAGATCGCCGAAAAGGTCATGGCGATGTTCGAGGCCGGCGAGTTTGACGTTGCGACGATGTACTACTCCGAGTTCCAGAACGTCATCACGCAGAAGCCGACGGCGCTGCAGCTCATCCCGGCCAAGCTTCCCGAGAAGGCCGAGGGCGCACAGGCCGCCAAGGCCGAGGCGATCTACGAGTACGAGCCCTCCGAGGAAGAGATCCTCGGCCAGCTTCTGAAACGCAACATTGCGACTCAGATCTTCCGCGGGCTTCTCGAGAACGCTGCTGGCGAGCAGGGCGCGCGCATGACCGCCATGGACAACGCGACGCGCAATGCCGGCGACATGATCAACAAGCTAACGATCAAGTACAACCGCCAGCGTCAGGCGAACATCACCAGGGAGTTGATCGAGATCATCTCCGGTGCCGAGGCGCTGTAGCGCGCGGCGCAAACGATCGAATTCGAACAGGGCGTCGGCCGCGGGCAAGATCCCCGGCCAGCCGACAGAGTAGAGAACGAGGAAGCAGCGATGGCATCGAACAAGGTTGGCAAAATCCGGCAGGTGATGGGCGCCGTCGTGGACGTCCAGTTCGAAGGGCATCTCCCGGAGATCCTGAACGCGCTCGAGACGACAAACCAGGGTCAGCGCCTCGTCCTCGAGGTCGCCCAGCACCTCGGCGAGAGCACGGTGCGCACGATCGCCATGGACTCGAGCGAGGGCCTGACGCGCGGTCATGAAGTGACCGACACCGGCGTGCCGATCTCAGTGCCGGTCGGCGACGAGACGCTCGGGCGGATCATGAACGTCATCGGCGAGCCGGTGGACGAGGCAGGCCCAGTAAAGACGTCGGCCAAGCGCGCAATCCATCAGCCGGCACCAACTTTCGCCGAGCAGTCGACGGAAGCGGAGCTGCTGGTCACCGGCATCAAGGTCGTCGACCTGCTCGCGCCCTACGCCAAGGGCGGCAAGGTCGGCCTGTTCGGCGGCGCCGGCGTCGGCAAGACCGTGCTGATCATGGAGCTCATCAACAACGTCGCGAAGGCGCACGGCGGCTACTCGGTGTTCGCCGGCGTCGGTGAGCGTACGCGCGAGGGCAACGACCTCTACCACGAGATGATCGAGTCCAAGGTCAACATCGACCCGAAGGAGAACAACGGGTCGACGGCCGGCTCGAAGTGCGCACTGGTGTACGGGCAGATGAACGAGCCGCCGGGCGCGCGCATGCGCGTCGCACTTTCGGGTCTGACGGTCGCCGAGCACTTCCGCGACCAGGGCCAGGACGTGCTCTTCTTCGTCGACAACATCTTCCGCTTCACGCAGGCGGGCTCGGAAGTGTCGGCGCTCCTCGGCCGTATTCCTTCGGCGGTCGGCTATCAGCCGACGCTCGCTACCGACATGGGCGCCCTGCAGGAGCGAATCACCACGACGCAAAAGGGCTCGATCACCTCGGTGCAGGCCATTTACGTGCCCGCCGACGACCTGACCGACCCGGCGCCTGCGACCTCGTTTGCCCACCTTGACGCGACGACCGTGCTCTCGCGCTCGATCGCCGAGAAGGGCATCTATCCGGCTGTGGATCCGCTCGACTCCACCTCGCGCATTCTCGAGCCGCGCGTCGTCGGCGACGAGCACTATCAGGTGGCCCGACAGGTCCAGCAAATTCTCCAGAAATACAAGTCCTTGCAGGACATCATCGCCATTCTCGGCATGGACGAGCTCTCCGAGGACGACAAGCTGACGGTCGCCCGCGCCCGCAAGATCGAGCGCTTCCTCTCGCAGCCCTTCCACGTCGCCGAGGTCTTCACCGGCTCGCCCGGCGTCCTCGTCTCGATCGCGGACACCATCAAGGGCTTCAAGGGCCTGTGCAATGGTGACTATGACCATCTCCCCGAGCAGGCCTTCTATATGGTAGGCACGATTGAGGAGGCGATCGCCAAGGCCGAGAAGCTGGCGGAGGCGGCGTGATCCGGAAAGTGGGCAGGGGCAGGGGCTGAGCCACGGGCCGCGGGTCGGCGTGTGGTGGGGGGCCCATCAGCAGACGGCCAGGGCCGCGGAGAGGGTACCGCATGAGCGAAGAATTCGGATCATGCTGCGCAACGCTCAAGGAAGTGATCACGTCCAAGGAGTTTTCGACGCTGATCGAGGAAGGTGAAGACGGCGTGCTGTACATGTCGGTCGGCGTCGTCGACAGCGACAACGAAGAAGATGGCATGGTGGACTATCCGGTGTTCTACTGCCCGTTCTGCGGCACTCAGTTGCAAGAGCAGGACGACGAGAAGGCCGCCTCCTGAGGCGAGACACGATACAGAAGACCATGGCGAGCGCTCACCCTTTCGGGGCGCGCTCGCCGCAGTAGCTAGTGTGATGATCGAGAAATTCGCCATATCTCGCGGCATGGTATCGAGCGAATTCCTCGATCTGAATCACACTAGAAAGCATATGATTCCAGTGTCCCTTTTGATTCCGAAGTTCGCTCGGGACGCTAGCATCGACGTTAGGCGAACTTCGGAATCGGGACACTAGAGACCGGGACCAGTCATGGCAGGCACTTTCAAGATCGAACTCGTCAGCCCCGAGCGGGTGCTTCTCTCCGGGGAGGCGACAGAGGTCGTTGTGCCGGGTCTCGAAGGTGATTTCACCGTTCTCGCCGGCCACGCGCCGGTGATCAGCGCGCTGCGCCCCGGCATCCTCGATATCCGTGATGGTTCGAGCCGGCGCCGCATCTACGTCCGCGGCGGCTTTGCCGAGGTCGATCCGACCCAGCTCACCATTCTTGCGCAGAACCTCGTCGATATCGGCGCGGCTGCTCCCGGCCAGATCGCCGAGGAACTTCGCGTCGCGGAGCAAATGCTGGCCTCGGCTGCTGACGACGCCGGCCGACTGCTGGCGAACGACGCCATCGCCGCGCTCAAGTCGATCGACACGCGCGCTGCTGCCTGAGCCCGTTCAGGCTCGGCCGAACCAGCCTCGCACCACTGTAAGAAGCCGTGCCGCTTCCGCGCGGATCGCCTGCGTGAGCGGGCGCATGAAACGGCGCACGCGCTCCTTCACCACGCGGCCGTAGCGCCAGGGCCAGGAGGCGCGGATCCAGTCGGTCAGCGCGTGCTTCCACGGCATGAGGATGCCGTATGCGCGCGCGAACCATGGAATGCGCAGGAGTTGCGTTTCCGTGAGCTGGAAGAGCCGCGCGACGATGGCCGTACCAATGATCTTCGCGCCTATGAAAAGCAGTGTCGCTTCGACTTCGCGCCCCGAGGCAATCAGGAACACGGCAAGCAGCTTCAGCGGCAGGATGAGGATAGAGGGCGCACCGAAGACCAGCAGCGCGCCATAGGGCGGCAAGCGCTGGACCCGGGCCTCGATCCACGCGATTGGCTTCAGGCGCCCCAGTTGCGCAAGCGCAGCAGCGAGCGGCCGCCAGCCCCATTCCTCGAAGACGATGATGATTGCCAGCAGTGTCTGAAGAACAAGCCGCGCTCCCGCCACGAGCGCGCGGAGGCCCTGAAGCGTCAGACGCGTGACTGTCGTATTGGCAAAGTGAGCTGCCCCCGGTTCCGTGGACATTGAGTTAAGGTAATCGCTGTTGTTCCTCGAAGGCAATCGGGCTCAGGTATCCGAGCGTCGAGTGCCTGCGCCGCGGATTGTAGA
>JAESGW010000195.1_pt1 | contig 111987 bp, 119 predicted proteins | sample 9269791 | NCBI WGS metagenome assembly JAESGW01 (sample SAMN16773120, study PRJNA677053) | algae metagenome | isolation source: Aphanocapsa lilacina HA4352-LM1 and co-occurring heterotrophs from near cave... | place: USA: Maniniholo cave, near Haena, Kauai, HI | collected 2009-07-28 | reverse complement strand
CTACAATGCCAAGCGGTTGCACTCAGCCCTTGGCTACAGACCGCCAGCAGAATTCGAAACCCAACTCGCCCAGCAGGCGGCTTAGTTTGAAGCGCCTCGCTGGTCCAGCCCGAGGGGTTCACTCCAGGCCCTAGTCAATGAATCTGGATTTTTGACACGTGTGAGTGCATTGTGACGCGATTTCTGTTCGAGCCTCAAAACTGCAGGTGCAGTGCCAAACCCGCATAGTCCGCATAACAAACCTGGGCCAGGGATAGGCGTTGGCCCAAATCACCGGAAAAGAAGCCAGGAGTGCACCGATGCAAAGCATCTGAAGCTTGGGAAGGGCGACGAGGGGCTGCCCGAGGCCGCCGATCCGGCGCTCGGGGCGCATCTCTGAATCTTCTCGAAGCAGATATTCAAGCGCACCCGGAGCGGCTGAAGGCGTTCGACGGGGCGCTGCATGATCGGATGCAAGCACTGGTCGGGGATGTCGATGTTGATCTTGAGGCAACCCTGGCTGCCGACGACGAATGAGACGAGACGAGCGATCTAAGGCTCCTCTCGCTATCAACGGATAGTCGAATTACGCGCAGCCCCATTTGCTCGACCAGTTCCAAGCTCTGATCGAGGAAGTTGAGGCCCGCAAGGTGCTCGATCCGCAAACTTGGTGGTTTTTGCTACCGAATGCCGCAAAGCTCCAGAGCTTTTCGGAACGTCAGCTCGTCGACAAAATGAGGGCGGCCTCCCTGCTCGTGGAGCTTCCTCGCCTCGATGATTTTCGTTCCTTGGTGGCTGTGAAGCCAGTCACGCGAAGCGACAGCAGCGACGATCAAATAGTCAGTGCTGCGGGAGATGCTCTTGGTGACGACTCCTCCCCTGCTGGCGATCCAACTCTCGATGACCTTGCGTGGCGCCAAGCTGAACGCTCCGGTCACCACGAACCCTGCGTTCTCGAACACAACCGTGGCCGGGTCCCTGAGAACTCCGTCAATCGATGGACTGTTTCCATAGGTTGGCAGCCCCGTGTCGGCGCAACTGTCGCCGACCAGCCGGGCAATCCATTCGCTGATGTCTTCTTCTTCCTCCGCCGACAGCTGCCTGTCGGAGATTGCTTCGGCAGCCACTTTCCGCAAACCCGCTATCCTGGAGTCGTCCAAGAACTCGATGTTCTGATCAATCATGCCAATCAGCTTCTCGACTTCATTGACCTTGAGGCGGCCGTCGCAGGCAATACCCGCGCAGAAGCCGAAGAAGCGGTTACAGTGGTCCTTAGGCTCTGGTGCTTGGTCGAAAGGCCTCGAGCGATAGTCGACAATGCCGGAGATCACGCCGTAGATTTCGCCGTGATAGTCGTTGTAAGCGGTATCCAAATCCTGGATAAGATCAGCGGCATCTTCATCACCGAACAAGCAGAGCAGTTGCGCGGCTTCGGCTTTGATGGAGTCGATTTCCAGGTTCTCGATCGACTCGCTTGCCAAAACACCTTCAAGGAAACCTAGCCAATAGGCTTCGGCTTTGCGGCGATTGCGTTTCGCATTGATACGCCCCAGCGAGAATCCGCCGTACTTCAGTCCCGTCATTGTCCCCTCCCCTGACAGCAGTATCCGAGTATTAGTTGCACTCCTCTAGGCGCGCAACTTCTGATGAACTTAAATTCAGGTACCACGGGGAAGATGCCGAGATGGATACTGAGCGCTCACAAGTCACGCGGTGGTCCGAGGTGATCCGGCAGGCTGTGTCAACATCATCGGTATCGATGGGCTTCGGCTTTGCCATTCCGCCAGGCAGGTACGTGCATCGCTTGGGCGCATCTCATGCGGACGTTCGACATACCCGCTCCGTATAGGTGCCATCCGATGCCGCTCTATCAACATGGCAGCCTGGCTGAACTGGCCTCTTGCCAGAAGATCCACCATCTTGGCGTTTCGCTCCGCCAGCACCTGGTGATCGGCGCCGGGACGAGCCAAGGATCTGACAAGCTCCATCCTGCGAAGTAGCCGAGCGTGAATGGATTGAACAACCGGATTTCCGGTCAATTCAAGGAGCAGAGAATAGAAGACCTGGCCACGCCAATGTGTGCCCGGGTGCTCTGGTCGTTGTCCTTCGGCAACCCTCCGCTTGACCTCGGACCATTCGGTCTCGCCAAGATGCCTGACAAGATGGGCCGCCGCCGCTTGTTCGATCATGACTAGGGATTCGCAGACTTCGAGCGCCTCTTCGAAGGCGGGTTGGGAAACGAACGCGCCTCGGTGACGTTCAACCGTGACGAGTCCTTCGCCCGCGAGGAGAATAACGGCTTGGCGAGCCACCGCACGGCTGACACCAAACACGTCCGCCATTGCTTGTTCGCAGAGCTTGGTACTTGGAGTCAGGGAATGGTCCAAGATGGCATTGGTGACGGCTATGGCAACTTTGCGCGCGAGACTGCCTGGCAATTGACGGGAGCCATTGGCCGATATCCGAGACAACCGCACTGATCGATCGTCTCGAACTTCTCGTGTCACTGATCCGTTTTGGGATGTCTGCATGTGCGCCACGGTTGTTTTCCAAGGCGACACGAGGCCACAGAAGCCGGGCAATTACTTTGCGCTACATCAACCCTCCAGGACATCGTGCCTTCATTTCCCCTGAGCGCTGTTTGCGTCAGCACAACGAACCGTTCCCGCCACCATGATTTGCCTGCTTCGATGGGCAATCCCGTGCCTCCGGTTCTGGGAAACGGTGAAATCTACAGAGCCGGGGTACGCGAATGGACGAAGGATCCGAACCGCATAAGCTTTACGAAGATGCGCTGGCGATGATCCTGGGCACGCTGTTTGTCGCATTGGGCATGCTGATCTATGGCAAGACCATGCTGCTTGTCGGCGGAATGGCAGGCATGGCGCTGCTTCTCCAGTACGTCACCGACACGGGCTTCTGGCTGATCTTTTTTCTCATCAACGTACCCTTCTATGCGCTGGCGCTCAGGCGCATGGGTTGGCGATTCACATTGCGAACTTTCGTTGCTGTGCTGCTCGTGTCCGTGTTTTCACGCCTGACCGCGTCATGGGTCGACTTCTCCCTTCTCGATCCGGTGTACGCCACGGTTATCGGAAGCTCGCTGTCCGGCACCGGACTTCTCATGTTGTTCCGCCACAAAACCGGACTGGGCGGGGTCAACATCCTGGCGATCATTCTTCAGGAGACATGGGGCGTGAGGGCTGGCTATGTGCAGCTAGCCATCGATCTGGCGATTCTGGCAGCCGCGTGCTTTGTCCTGACGACGACCCATCTTGCGCTCTCGGTTCTCGGCGCCGTGATCGTCAACATGATCTTGGCCATCAATCACAAGCCTGGCCGATACCGCGGCGTGTCCGCTGCCTGATGTGCTGCCCAATTCCACCGCCAGTTTGACCGGGGACAAATACCGGGACCGGGAGAGCGGCTATATCAACTGCATGTTCGATCGATGGCCACGGGCCACTCGAAGATCCGGGAGGAAAACCGCTGTGAAGCATCGGGGCAGAAAGACGAGCTGGGGGGGCGCGATAGCAGCGGCCTGCATGCTCGTTCTGCAGTCGATAGGCAGCGCGTTCGCGATCGGCTCAGCTGCGCCTCACCCTCAGTTCGACACATTCGGCAACCCGATTTGCGTCACAACCGATGGCGAAATTCACTCGGGCGGCTCAGACGGAGAGAATTCGCGGCAGCCGGATTGCTGCACCATCGGCTGCAGCATGTCGGCACAGCCGACGGGTGTGCCGATGGACGGCGGTTGGGTTTTCGTAACGCCCCATGCCAGCGTCTCCATGGTCGTCCGACCGTGGCAGTTGGGCCCAGCGTCGCTGTCGACCGACGGGGCCGTTCATTCACGCGCGCCCCCGCTGCAGGCCTGATTGCCGCGATCAATCCTCTCGAATTGCGATGTCGCCTCCACGCCTGACACCTTGGCGTGGGCATGGATCCGCGTGTTCGTGTCCGAGGAGACGCCCATGAACAAGCCATTCCGTTCCATCAAGAGTTCGATGGTCAACCTCCCTCGCGCTTCACGTTTCCGTAGCCTGGAAGAGCGGATCGGCATCGTCGGCTTTGCCGCCGCGTTGATATTCGCGATGGCGCATTCGCTTTGCGTGTCGGAGGGCCGAGGGATCGGCACCAATCGTTGGGAAGCGGCAATCATTACCGCAAAGAGCGTCGGCAACGACGACGCCACGCCATCGCAGGCTAGTCTACGAAACACGCAATCTTTCGTAGAGGCGATGGCCAATGGGGTTGGCGGGCACCGCAACTGACGCGGTCATCGAGCCAACCTCCCTGCAAATACTTCGTGCGATCGACGTATGTGGACCGAGGCGGATAGCTCCTCCGACGCCGGCCGCCCGCACGACACCCAAACGTCACATCACCTTTACTGAAACACAGCCGGATACCCCGGCAATCTGGAGAAAACCCATGTTGAAACAAATACTGGTCGCAACTGCAGTGGCAGCAATTGGGGCAAGCAATGCCCTGGCTCACGTGAGCCTCGAAACCAAGGAGGCTGCTGTCGGGTCGACGTACAAAGCCGTGCTTCGCGTCCCCCACGGCTGCGAGGGAAAGCCAACGAATGTCGTGCGGGTGAAGATTCCGGAGGGAGTCATTGCGGTCAAGCCGATGCCGAAGGCCGGCTGGACGCTGGAGAAGGTGAAAGGTTCCTACGCAAAGTCGTATGACCTTCACGGGACAGCGACCAACGCAGGAATCAAGGAAGTCGTCTGGACGGGCGGCAGCCTGGCCGACGACGAGTACGATGAATTCACCCTGAGGGCGTTCCTCACGACGGACCTCGCGGCTGGCGAGCAGCTCTATTTCCCTGTCGTCCAGGAGTGCCCTGAGGGCGCCGCTGAACGCTGGATCGAGATTCCTGCGGCAGGGCAGAAAGCCGACGACCTCGAGCGTCCGGCTCCCGCCATTAAGCTGCTGCACGAAGTCGGCGGGCATTGATGACGCTAGCGAGGCGCGCCCCGCGCGCCTCGCTTCGTCGGGAAACCGATCATGACCCGACACACGCTCAGCGCCTGGAGGGCCATATCAGGCGGCCAGCTTCGTTCACTGATGCTGGCCGTCTTGATTGGGCTGATGTCCGCAGTTCCTGCATTCGCTCACGCGTCCCTGGTCGGGACGAGCCCGCCCGACGGCGCAGTGATCGAGCGGCCGCCCGAGCACCTGACGTTGAGGTTCAGCGAGCCAGTGTCGCCGCTTTTGCTCAACCTCATCAAGCCAGATCGCACTTCGCTCAACCTTGCGGATTTCGAGGTTACTGACCGAAGCTTGAGAGTTTTCCTTCCGTCATCGCTCCTTGACGGCACCTACGTCTTGTCGTGGCGCGTCGTCTCGTCCGACGGGCACCCGATAGGCGGTTCGGTTGTCTTTTCGGTAGGCATTCCAAGCACTCGCTCAATGCCCAATTTCGAAGACAGTGGCCGTTCCGTCCGTACATCCATCTGGGTTGGAAAGGTGGCGATGTACCTAGGTCTGTTTCTGGGGGCTGGAGGTGCGTTCGCATTGTCGTGGATCACGAGGGGCGATCCGTCAGGCCGCATTCCTGTCGTTCTGCTAGTGGCCTTCGGCATTGCGGGTTGCGGGCTATCCGCTGGCTCACAGGGGCTCGATGCCCTCGGTGCCCCGATGTTCCGCATGCTGGAGGCGGATACCTGGCATGCTGCGATGGACACGGCATTTGGACCAACGATCATCATTGCGGTCATAGTTTTGGCTATGGCCCTCGGCAGCGTCCTGTCAATTGGACTGCAAGCGCGGGTCCTTTCGCTCGCGGCTCTGATTGGCGTAGGATTTGCGCTTTCGCAAAGCGGCCACGCGGCATCGGCGGAACCCCGATGGCTCATGCGGTCGATGGTGTTCACGCACGGTGTCGGCATCGCGTATTGGACGGGAGCGCTCATGCCGCTCGGGCTTGTGTTGGCCAGTCGCCGCCCGGACTTAGCCAACGCCCTCCTGCGGTTCTCAAGGACAATCCCGTACCTGGTTGCCGCCATTCTCGTGTCTGGCATCGTCCTGGCCAGCGTGCAGCTGGAGCAACTGGAAGCGCTTGTCAGCACGGCCTATGGGCGCGTGCTCTTGCTCAAGATGTCGTTGCTTACTGCCCTGTTTGGCCTTGCCATCCTAAATCGCTGGAAACTGACAGCACCGCTAGCCACGCGCCAACTGGTACGGTCCATTGCGGCAGAGACGCTTATTGTCGTTCTGATCTTTGCCGTGGCCGCCTTCTGGCGTTTTACGCCGCCGCCGCGAACACTATCCATAGCCGCCGCCGCGGACATCGCGATGGTGCACGTCCACACGGCGACGGCCATGGCCGATGTCACCGTTTCGCCCGGCCGCGCGGGTCCAGTCAGCGCATCGATCGCTCTTGCGGCCGGCCCGGCCGAACCGCGGCAAGTAGAGCTCGTTGCCATACATGCCGACGCTGGCATCGGACCTATGCGCCGCCGGGCGCGAAGATGCCAAGACCAGTGGTGCGTAGAAGGGCTGATCTTGCCCGTTCCTGGAACCTGGGTCGTGCGGGTCGAAGTGCTGATCTCGGACTTCGAACTCGAAAAGCTCGAAGGGAGCATCGAGATAAGACCTTAGGCCACGGCGATCGTTCGGTCTGCCACACGCAACCAAGTGGCGTTACTTGCCACAGTCTCGATTAGCATAATCACGATTAGCATGATTACGATTATGCTAATCGTGACCAGCCTACATTTTGTCGCCAAGCATCAGCTAGCCTGCAATGCCGAGCCGACTCATTGTGCCGGCACTCATCATCGACGGGCTCCACTCCGGTTCGTAAGTCAGAGACACTTCGACAGATCCAATGCCGGGGACGCTCTTGGCGCTGTCGCGAGCCCCGTCCCTTAGGTAGGCAGCCGCTGGGCACCCGCGCGTGGTGGTCGTCATCACGACGTAAGCCGCCCCTCCTTCGTGAACTGCCACGTAATAGACCAGACCCAGATCGACGATGTTGTCACCGAGCTCCGGATCTATCACCAGACGAAGCGCTTGCTTCACCTGGTCGGTCAGCGCGTCGGTCGCTTCAACCGTCATCCAACCCGCTCCTTCGCGTTGATCCAAACCAGCAGACGATAGGTCGTACCGCCGGAATCGAAGCCTCCCCTCCAACGATGTCCCCGCTTCTCCAACTCGGAAAACAGGAAGACTGGCTCACGTGCGAGCAGGGCCGACATGACTTCCCCTGTAGCCATTTGTTCAACCTCGGCAAGGATCCGCACCATCGGCTCTGGCGGCTCCAGATCGCGATTGTCCAGGTGGCGAACTGGCTCCGGCCAGCTCTCCGATGACGCCTCTTCGGCTGAATCGACAGGCCCGTGTTGGCCAGACGGCCTGAACAGCACCTCCCAGTCCCCGCCGCCGATCTCTCTTGCTTCGTAGTCGAACCCTCTTGAAGCAAGAACCTGCAACAGCGGAATAGGCTTGAAGGGCGCGAATAGCCTGAGGCCAACGCCCAGTCCAAGCGATGCCACCGTCTCCATTATCTTGCCGAATGGTTCGTCGCCCGCCGCAAGCAGCGGCCGTACATCGAGGTCTACGAATGTCGTGGTCATGAATGTCAACCTTCTGTCATTGTGCCGCCGACCACAGCATGGGTGGCCTGCGAACACCTGATGGCAATCCGGCTCCGGGCACGTCGGCCAAATACCTAACGCGCACGAGCTCGCCTACAATGCCAAGGGTCGCGACGAGCATGGCCGCCGCAGCCGCTTGAAATGCCCCAGGGTACCCAAATACAAGCGACGCAGCGCCCAACCATACCGCGATAAAGTACAGCAGAAACCACTTCCCGGCCCGTCGTTCAACGACGAGATCCTGGACACGAGGCGTCGGCATCTTACCTAGAACTGGGCCGTAGCATTCGAGCCACGTCAGAAATGCGACGATCTTGTAAAGCTTGGCCAGACCTAGTCCCGATAACCAGCCGAATGCGAAAAGAAATGCAATCGGAGCCGAATACCGCTGCATCTCCAACAATACCATGGCGATCACAGCGAGCAGGACCGCGGCTGCCAAGGAAACAAAGGCAAGGGTGGCCATGCGAGCGTTCAATTCGATCGTTCGACGTTTGCGCGCACGATAGAGGTACAGCATATCCCGGCCGTAGAACGCCAAGGCACCCAAGCCGGGGGCAGCAGCTGCGAGCAGCACCAGATCGCGACTCCCGCCAATCCAGACGGCAACGACAGCTCCAGGCAGGCCAAGCAGGAGAGCGCAAGTCCCGAGGTGGAGCGCCGCACGGCTACCGCGCCTGTCGAGCTCGGGCGCCAGCATGAACATGGCCAGCAACTTGTAGCTCACTCCCATCGCACAGAATCCAAGCCAGCCTCCAAGTCCGGCTATGGCGTGAATGGGAATGCCTGCCGAAGAGAGTTCGACGAGACGCTCCTCGTCCGCAATGCCTCCCCGCACGAGGGCAAACGTAACGCCTAAGGCGGCAGTCAGAGCGAGGCTTGCCAGGCCGATGACCACGAAGCGGGCGGGGATGGGCAGCGGGCGGCTTTTCAACAGCGTGACAAGCAGGTTTCCTAGCACCAGCGCAAATCCAACCGCCAGAAGCAGGCTCGCAGCACCGAAGAACCACGACGTCGCGGCTATTCTTCCCTCCAGCGCCAGAAAGCCGAGCAAGAGCGCCACCAGGCCTGACACCAGGCAAACGAGAGCCGACAAGGGTGCAGCGTCGCTGTAAAGAGGACGAGCTATCAAAACGGGCACGAACTGAAACAGCGCCCCGCACATCAGAAGGCTCAACCACCCGAGCACCGCCAGATGCACAACCACGAGCGTCTGCGGCGATTCGACTGGAACGTGAGGGAAGCCGTAACCGACAGCCATCAGTGCCAGCGCGACGAGCAGTGCCAACAACGCGGCAGCGAAATACGACATTGTCCATCGCGACAGGGATGCGCCGATCATTGAGTTCCCCTCAGGACCGGGCCGCGATCCGGCGCGGCCATGCCAGATGCGCCCTCACGATGCCCGATGGGCTTTCCGCGCGACCTCCGCAACAGCGATTGACCTCCAGCGATGTCGCCGCAAGTTCCGATACGCATCTCGGGCATTGTGCGAGCCCGTACTCGGACATCCGCTCGGTCATGTTTGCATCACCAGTTCGGGACCGCCGACTTGCGCGATGCGTACGTCGATCCTGCCAATCTTCTTGGCAGCCGCAGCGATGGAGGTTGGGTCCATCAGGCTGAAAGCCGTTGACAGGGCATCTGCATCGGCGGCTTCCGCGGCGACCACCGTCAGGCTTCTGTAGCGGTGAGCCGGCAGGCCAGTGCGCGGGTCCAGGAGATGGTTGAAGCGACCATTGCTGTCGAAATGGAATCCAGAGCCGCTCGTCGTGGCCACCGCTCGGTCGACGACATCCAAGACCGCGAGTTGGCGGCCCGCGTTATCCGGGTCGGCGATCCCAACCCGCCAGCGGTTGCCGTCCGGGCGCATGCCGACGGTACGGCACTCGCCCATGTCCACGAGACAGGAACCTATGCCTCCAGCCCGAAGTAGCGCCACTATGCGGTCTGTGATGTAGCCTTGGGCAACGCCATTGAGGGTAAGGGCCATGCCAGCGGCGAGCTCAACGCGGTCGCGGCTGAAAACGACGCGGTCAAATCCGACCTTGCTCCGCGCATCTCGGAGAACGCGGGCCGATGGCCCCGCCGCATCGGCATCGGGGGCAGAGAAGTGCCTTTGATAGGCTGACCAGAGCGACTGGATCGTAGGGTCGAACGCGCCCTCGCTCAACGTCCAATAACTGCGGCACTTGGCAAGCAGGTCGACCAGTTCCTCAGGGGGAGCTACCAGCGAGTGCTGCCGATTCAGCGAAACCAGGATCGAATCCTCGCGATAGAGGCTGAAGATGCGTTCGAGGCGCCGGACCTCTGCCGCGACCTGTTCCACCAACGCCTGCGCATGCGCGCGGTCGTGGTGGTGAATTCTCAATTCAGCGGGGGCACCCAGCGCCTGCCCGCGCCAATCGACGGCGCTGGCCGGGGTTGCGACAGCGGAACCGAACGGCAGCAGGCTCAAGCCCGAGGCGGCAGCCAATATCCCGATTGCGCGACGACGGTTCATGAACGCGGCCATGTCAGCCCCCCGCCTGGCTTTTGCCAAGCACGTATTCGGGTGGAATCCCGGCGAAATCTACGACCTCACCGCCGTGCATCGACACGAAAACCCGGGCTGCAGTTTCAGACGAAAAAGGAATCGTTTCTTCGGCACCCATGCCGCCCCTTTTGGAGCTGCGGATGACAAAGAATGCCTTCCTGGCGTCAATCCAGTTCTCGGGGCCCGGCTCTTCCCATGTCGGAGCCGCAGCCATGTCGGAGACAAAGATGGCAGCGACGTTCTTGGGCTCTTCCGGCAGCATGGTGAACGCCACGGCATCGCGCGCAGACGAGAACCAGATCGGCTCAGCTACGCGACCCAGCACGATCTGTCCCTTGGGTCCTGGGTGCTCCAGGACGTTCATGCCGCAATAGTGGCCGATCGCGCTTTCTGTCAGCGCAAACGGCTGCGGCGTGCCCGCCTCTTCCTCCGCACGGCAGCCTGCCAGAAACAGGACTGCAGCGAACATGCTGGCAACAGCGGCGAGTCTCATAGTTCTCTCCTTGAAAAAACGACCGTGGCCATCGCCAAGGGGATGATCGTCCACCCGGCGAGCGCCGCGACCAGAATGGCAGGCGTCAACGCGCTGCTCTGTGCGATGCCACCCATCCCAGACAGCAGACCTGCGCTGCCGGATCCGAGATTCAGCAGGCGGTAGACATCGGTCGGGTTGAGCAGGAGCAGCGTGTCCAACAGACCGCCGCTCAGGTTGCGGCCCTGATCCACCACCAGTACCCCCAGCAGCGCCATGTCGTAGATGAGGACGAAAAGCAGCCAGGCGCCGATCGCTATTCCTCCGGCTGTCCCGCGCTCCCGCACCAGCGCGCTCACCAGGTAGCCGATCGCGATGAACCCAGCGCCAAGCATTACCGAGGCGCCGATCATGGACAGGAACGCACACCAGCTTGCTGCGTCGATGGCCGCACCAGTTGCCGCCAGCGCCGCGGCGGCCGCGCCATAGCCGAGAAGGGTAGCGAACGACAGTATCGCCACATGCCCGACAAACTTCCCGATAATCACCTGCCAGCGGCCAACCGGATAGCTCAACAGCAGCAGCATGGTGCCCCGTTCCATCTCGCCGACGATGGCATCGTGGGAGATCAGGAGAGCGATTAGCGGCACGAGGAAGATGGTCAGGCTGGAAAGGCTGACGATGACCACGTCAAGTGCGCCGACGGCGACAATGCCCGTCGGTGCGCTGCCAAGGAACGTCAATGTCAGCGCAAGCGCGGCCAGCAACAGCGTTGTCGCCAGGACCCATCGGTTGCGAAGGGCCTCCTGCACCTCTTTCCGGGCGAGGATCAGTATGTTTTTCATGGCAGTGCGTCCTGCGTGCTCAAGAAATGCGCGTAGAGCTCGTCAAGGGTCGGCGGGATCAGGTCGAGATCGGCAACGGGCGCGCCTTCTGCGGCAGCTCTGCGCAGGAGCTGGATCTTGTCTTCCGGGGCCGCGTCGATTTCCAGCATGTGGCCGTTGACCCGTTGCCACCTGCCCGTGTCGCTGATCCAGCGCTCGACCGTGCCGGGTTCGCGGTCTGCGAGCTTCAGGCGGATGCGCGTGGGCAGCCGCGCGATATGGCGCAGTTCGTCTATCGTGCCGTCCGCGATCTTGATGCCGCGGTTGACGATGATTACGCGGTCGGCCTTTCCCTCGAGTTCCGTGAGGGCGTGCGACGACAGCAGGACGGTGGTTCCTTGGGATTTCAGCTCATCGATGATTGCGTAGAAACTGCGCCGCAGCGACGGATCGAGCCCCGTCGTCGGCTCGTCGAGCAGCAGAACTTGCGGACTTCCGAGAAGCGCCTGCGCCAACCCCAGCCGCTGGCGCATGCCCTTGGAGTAGGTCCCTACCCGTCGGTCCATCGCCGCGCTCAGCCCCACCCGATCCAGCAGTTCCGGGACCTGGCAGAGGGCCGCGCGCTTGAGCCGAGCGTAAAACGCCAGCGTCTCGCGCCCTGTCAGCGCCATGTTGAACGAAACGTTCTCCGGCAGGTAACCCAAGCTCTTGCGCGCGGCAAATTCGCCTGCCACCGGGTTTTCCCCCAACACGCGGACATTGCCGGCGCTCGGCCGGATAAGGCCCAGCATGAGCTTGATAAGGGTGGTTTTGCCGGCGCCGTTGTGCCCCACCAGCGCTATGGTCTCGCCTGCGTTCAACGCGAGCGATACAGATTTCACGGCCTCATGGCGGCCATAGGACTTTGCCACGCGTTCAACACTTACGGTTTCGCTGCTCATCGCGCTGCTCCCCGCAGTTCTGGAGGCGCCATCAGCGGTCGGCTGTCCACCACGCCGCCCGGAAGCAGCGCCGGAAACTGCGCCTGAGCCCATCGGATAACTTGAATCGCCGGGCTGTTGACGAGAACTTTCGCCTGGGGAGCCGTCCACAGGACCTTGTCGATCAAATCGTTGGGACGATAGAGAGCGTCGCCGATGCCGTCGGAGTCGAGGTCGAAGGCCGGATTGTCGCTCCAATAGTTGCCGCGCCCGTCAACCTGCCAGTCGAGATCCCGGGTTCCGACATATTTGACCTGGTTGCGGTTCCTGACGAAGGCGTTGCCGGACATAATGTTGCCTTCGGACCCGGCAGTGAAATGGATGCCGATCTCGCAGCCCTCGAACCAGTTCTCGTGGAAGAGGTTCTTGTTGGCGTTGTAGATGAAGACGCATTTCTCCGGACCAATCCGCATTGCGGAAGGCGACGACGCTTCGGCGGCGGCCGGCAGGCCATGCTCGCTGGTCTGCTGTCCAGCCGTCCTCCATCGTTCCTCTGATTGGGGACGTCCACGCACGACGTTGCCTGATATCTGCGAGCCGTTGGCGTAGTTGAGCAGCAGGCCTCGATCTCGATCGCCGTCCGATAGATTGTCGGTGACCTTGAGCCTGCTGGAGTACATGATCGCGTAGCCGACGGCGTTGTCTAGCGAGACATTCCCGCTGATCTCGCTGTCGTTGGTGTACATGTAGTGGATAGCGAAACGCACGCTGCGGAAGCGGTTGCCGCTGAAGACGTTTCGCTTGCTGGTCACTGAGAATATGCCGTCGCGGCCAAAGCTGATATCATTGTCGATGACCTTGGCTCCGGGCGCGTTCCAGACCGAGACGCCGTTCCCCGCCTCATTCGTGCGGCCCCCGCGCATCCCGACGATACGGTTGCCCTTGGCGACCGCGTCCGCGGCGCCGTGCAGATAGATCCCGTAGAGATTTCCGACGATCGTATTGCTTTCGACGATCGCCGCCTTCGCCGTCTTGGTGACGAACACTCCGGCATCCATCGCTTCCATGTCCGCGCCCGAACCTTTTATCTCGAGACCGCGCACCGCCGAATTCGGGGACCGCAAGGTCACGACGCTGCCGCGGCCGCTTCCCATCAGGACCGCTCCGGGAACGCCCTCCAGCGTCACCGCCTTCCGGATTTCGATCGGTCCCCTGTGTTCGCCACTCAAGAGCGTCACGACGTCGCCCGGCGACGCCGCGTCGACAATGGCCTGGACGTTTCCATTCCCCGCCGGGACCACGATGCTGGCCGACCAGACGGGGCCAGAGAGGACGGCGACAATTGCCGCCGCCCCCATCGTTGCGAATGCTCCCCAACGGGCCATGGCCGTCAAGCGCCCTGTGGCTCGACGAACATGCGGCCCTTCATCTCCATGTGCATGGCATGGCAGAACCACGAACAGTAATACCAGTACACGCCTGGCTGGCTCGCGGTGAAGGTGACCGATGCGGTCGCCTGCGGCGCGACCTCCATGTTGATGCCGTAGTTGATGATGCTGAACCCGTGGGTCAGATCCTCCACTTCGTCGATGTTGGTTACGTAGACGGTGACCTCGTCACCCTGCTTTACCGAGAAGGTCTCAAGGCTGAACGCCGGCGCCGCCGACGTCATGTAGACGCGCACCTTATTGCCGTCGCGGATAACTTCCGCCGCCGACATCAGGTCGATGCCGTCGGCCTTAGCCTGTTTGACCGCATCGGAGAAGAACGGATCTTCACGGTTCCATACATGAACGGGATTGACCTTGGAGCGGTGCACCAGGGTTGCGTCATGCGGTTCCGCGAAGGTCGGATTGTCATGCACCAGGACCATCTGTTCGCCGGAGATGTCGATGAGCTGGTCGTTCTCCGGCTTTAGCGGCCCGACGTTAAGGTATCGATCCTTCGAGAACTTATTCAGCGAAATCAGCCACTTGCCGTCAGCTTCTTTAGTCTGCCCCATCGAAGTATGGTTGTGACCTGGCTGGTAGTGGACGTCGAGCTTCTGGCGGATGGGGTCGACCGCCTCCCCCTTGAAGGCTCGCTTGGCATCGTCGATGTTCCACTTGCAGACCTGGCTGTCGATGAAGAGCGTCGTGTAGGCGTTGCCCCTGCCGTCGTAGGCAGTGTGCAACGGCCCGAGTCCGAGTTCTGGCTCGGCAACGACTGTGTCACGGGGCTGGATCTTGTCGTCGAACAGCTCGTCGAACTTACGCACGTCGAACACTGTCACCGTCGGCGACAGCTTGCCGTTGGCGACGACGTGGATTCCATCGGGCGCGGTATTGATGCCATGCGGGCTGTTCGGGACAGGAACATAGCGAGTGTAGGGCGAGCCCTTGCGGCCGTCGATTACCGGAACGCCGTTGATCTCCTTGTAATCGCCCTTGGCGACGGCATCTTCGATGCGCTTGAGGTTGAAGATGACGACCCAGTCCTGCTCTTTCTCCATCATCTCGGCGAGGTTCACGCCCTCTTCCGAGTTGTAGCAGGTGGCGAAGCAGTACTTGCCCTGGTAGTCCGCGTCGACGTTGTCGAGGTTGCCGTCGACCATCACCTGCCAGGCAACCTTCATCGTCTCGCCGTCAACGGCGGTGAAGATCGCATGATACTGCTTGTGGTCGTCGAGCACCTTGCCGTCGTTGGGGATCGGCACCCTGTCCTCGCCGTTACAGAAGACGTATCCGGTCTTCGGATACTTCTGCACGCGAAGGCCATGGACCGTGTGCTGGTTCGGCAGCTGGATGATCTTGTCGCATTTCATCACGTCGAGACGAATGCGGCAGACGCGGGTGTTGGCCTTGTCATTGGCGAAAAGATAACGGCCGTCGTAGGTCCCGTCCGTGAAGGAGGGGTGAGGATGATGCAGGTCGCCATTGAGGTAGATCCCGCCCTTGTCCTTCAGGAACTCCTTCGTGTTGGGAAGCAGTCCTTCGGTCAGCACTTTGCGGCTCTCGTTCGTCTGGCCCCATCCGGTGGCGCTGCAGCGGTTGAAGACCGGAATACGCATCATTTCGCGCATCGAGGGCGCACCAACGATACGGACTTCGCCCGACTGGCCACTGGAAAAGAAGACGTAGTACTCATCGAGTTCGCCGGGCTTCACCTCATAGCTTCCGCCTTCGCCGCTCGGCGCAGCAGAAGAGGACTGAGCGGCGGCGGGCGATACGGCTCCGCCTGCCAGCGTCAGGGCTCCGCTTACGGCGGTCGCGCCCGCAGCTACGCTAGTGCCCAGCAACTGTCGCCTGTTCAATCTGTTGATTTGCTCGTCTGACATTTGAGCCTCCTTTTTTCGCTCATGGCTGTTTCGTCGGCTCGGCTTTCCCCGACGCTGGGGGAATTGGAGCGCCCCGATGGGTGATTACAGGCTTTGCAGGTCCGCGATCGTTGTCGCTGCGCAAGGAAGGCGACGAAAGCGCCTGGAACTTTTCGCGCTTCAGCCGCACCTGGATCATGTGCGGGCAGCGATGGTCGTCGTGGTAGAGTTCCTGGCAATGCATGCAGTAGATGCATTCGTTGACGTTGATCTGGCCTTCCGGATGGATCGCCTGCACCGGGCATTCCTTGGCACAGCGCTGGCACGGCGAGCCGCAATCCGGATAGCGTTTGAGCCATTCGAACATCCTGATCCGGCCAGGGATGGCGAGCGCTGCGCCCAGCGGGCACAGGTAGCGGCAGTAGAACCGCTCGACGAAAAGTCCGAGCGACAGGATCGTCAGCGCAAAAATCACGAACGGCCATTCCCGCGCGAATTTGAGAATGATGGCCGTCTTGAACGGTTCGACCTCCGCGAACATTTCTGCCAGCGCGACGGAATAGAAGGAGAGCCCGAACAGACCTAGGAAGATGATGTACTTGATAGGCCACAGCCGCTCATGCAGCCCGAACGGCACCTTCAGCTGAGGCACTTTGAGCCATTGGGCGAGATTGTTGGTTAGCTCCTGCAGGGCGCCGAAGGGACACAGCCAGCCGCAGAACGGCCCGCGTCCCCAAAACAGCAAGCCTGCCGCGACCGACGCCCACAGCACGAAAACAAGGGGCGCGGAAAGGAAGAACTCCCAATTGAAGTCGGTGATCAGGGAGTTTGTGAAGGTCAGCACATTGACCACGGACAGCTGCGCATTGGCGTACCAGCCGAGCCAGACCAGCGTGAACACCAGAAAGCCGCGACGCACCCAGCCAAAAAGCTTCGGCCGCCGGACAAGCCAGTCCTGGAAAAAGAAAATGGCGGTAAGGACAAGAAGCCCAAACACCGTGATGCCGATAGACACGGTGTTCATCTTCCACATCCTGACCCAGAGCGGCTCTTCGTCCGGAAATGTTCCGGCGCTGGCGTTGGGCTGGGCTGCGGGCGCTCCGGTTGTCGAAGGCTGAAACTGAGCCAACGGCGGTGCCGGCGGCTCGTTCACCGTCAGATACTGGTCCGGCAGCGTGTAGCCGACGTTAAAAGGAAGCGTCGCCTTCTCGCGTGCGCCAAAGCTGCGCTGCACCAGCAACTGAAGTTCCCAAGGCTCGGTCAGGTCCAGCGAAAACTCCGGCGGCACGACGAACAATGCAATCTCTCGCAGCCGCGGTGCGCCGGCCGCTGCCAGATCGCCGAGGCGGGAGTGATTGCGGTCGCGGAAGCGCACTCCTTGTCCATCTTGAAGGAGCTCAATCCGGTCGAAAATGCCCCCCCGGACGTAGCCGGATCCCTTGAAGGAATAGAGCCCGTCCCCGGCAACGACGATCGCCTGCTGGCCAGGCTTCAGCATCGACTGCATCCGCTCGAAGCCGCTCTTGCCGAGCAGGCTGAGGCCTATCGACGGTACGCTGACTGGAGCGACGTAAAGTTCGATGAAACGGTCGCCTGGAATGTTCGATTCAGGCCGTGCGGCGGCCTGCGCCAAGCCAGCCTGCTTGAACGCGTCGGTAATTTCGCCCACCGACAGCTGGAGTTTTCGGACTGAGCCGTCCCCGACGAGCGTCTGCCAATCGTGGACTTCGCTTTTGGACAGGTCGAGCTTCGTCGTTGCGGCGTGAGCGGGAGCGAAAGCCAGTCCTGTTTCCCCCAATCGGTTGCTCCGGATCAGCTTAACCGCGGACCGCACGATGCTGTCGCCCATCACGAGCACGGTAACCGTTGCGCCGCTGACGATGTCCACTTGAGGTGGGCGCTCAGCGCCCGCCGCTACGCGCCCCATGTCCTTACCTATGAGCGCGTTCAGCGCGGCGACCACCTTTTTCTCGGGGATGCCGATGAGGACGATGGGTTCCTTGTGGTCAACGAGCTTGAACCCGCGGACAACGCCCTGCTTGTCTATGCCGACCAGGATGTGGATCGGTTTGCCGGAATAGCCGACCGCACTGGTGAAATCCGAGTTGAGGTAGACGTACCCCAGGATGTCGGTACCCCGGTACACGGGGGCGAGCGGCGGCTCTCCCGCAAGTTCGCCGAATCGTTCGGCGCCCTGGAAGAACTCGCCGGGCTGCGCCTTGGGCAGGAATTCAGCGACCCGGCTCGCGGCTGAAGCGTCGGCCAATTGCCCAAAAAAGACGCAGGCGATTGAAACAAATGCCAAGGCGGCCATCAAGGTTTTGGCGGCTGCCTTTTTGGCTTCGAGGAGAAATGCGCTTGTCACGATCGAATTCCGGTTCGGCCTAGCGATATCGCCAAGGCGCGTTGTTTCCCGCGCGGTGGTTACCCACGCGACGAGGCTGCAACCGCATGCAGGTCGCGGGCCCCGGAGCGATAAAGACGGCTTAAGCCCGCACGTCTTTGATCCAGCGCAAACTGAAGGTCACCATCCCGTTCTAGGGTGTTCCGACATTCGCACTGGGAGGAAGTCCATGTCGGTCCTGAAATGGGAGCCCTATGTGTCCGTAAATACGATGGACGAGTTACTCGCCCTCGCCTATGCGATGGAGCAGGAGGCCGCCTCGGGCTATTCGGAACTGTCTTGCAGAATGCGGAAGGAAGGCCGGCCTGATCTCGCCGGCGTATTTGACAGACTGGCCACGGAGGAAAGGCAACACGTCGACAACGTCACGCACTGGTCTCATCAGGTCAGCGGAAAGCAGCCCGAACAATCACAGATCAGCTGGCAGGTATCCGACATTTTCGACGATGAGGGGGCGGGAACCATCGCACCCGAACTGCTGAACGGCTACCGGGCTTTCTCGATGGCGGTGCGCAACGAAGAACGCGCCTTTGTCTTCTGGACCTACATGGCCGCACGGGCACCGACAAATGAGTTGCGGGAGGCAGCGGAAACGATGGCGAGGGAGGAACTGGGGCACGTGGCCACGTTGCGCCGGGAGCGAAGGCTGGCGTTTCACAAGCAGCGGACCGCTTCCAGAAGGACGGATTTCGCATGGGACGAGATGGAGCTTCGGCTTTCCGAACAGCTTGAAGTCGCGGCTGCCCGCGGAACTGACGCCGAGGGGGCACGGCTGCGGGAGCTTGCCCGCCAAGCGCGGCTGCGCGCGGATAGCCTGGCGAGATCGCCGTTTGGCAATTCGCCGCTGCTGCAAAACACGCCAAGCGGAAGCTCGCTAGGGATGGCGGCACTTTGCGAGCTGCTCCTGGACTGCTATCTCGATTTCGGCGAGCGGCTTCCGACTGAATTGGAGCGCAATCGCGCACAGAAGTTCGCCGCTGCTGCGGTTCACTGCCTGACCGCAATCCGCTGACAGGACCAAAATGGACAAATATGAGAAAGAGACCCTCGATGCGGTCGACCGTTATCTCGACCTCATCTGTCCACCGAATGTGATTTCTGTCGTTGCGGCCGTTGCTGACATAATGGCCCAACTTCCGGCCAGCGGGGTAGATGAAGCCCAACTTCGACGGCTAATTGTTGTCCGCGCCGAATCTCGAAACTTGGCGACGAATCAATAGCGTTCGGATGCGTCTCCTAATACAGGCGCAGCTATTTTTCGGCTCTCCGTGCAATGGCAGGCCGCATTGACGCTTGGCGTCGGCGCGGCACTGCAGGCTTGGGCAGTTCGCACAGCTCTACCGTACGACAAGCACCGGAATCTTGGAGAGATGAACAACCTCCGCGGTTTGGCTTCCGAGCAAAAGCCTGCTCACACCACGTCGTCCGTGGGACGCCATAACGATGAGGTTGCATCCCCGATCTTGCGCTGTTTTGACGATCGCTTCCGCGGGCGATGCATGCGACGCCAGCACTACTTCGATGGTCACGCCCATCTTAGCGGCCGCTTCTTTTGCCAAATTCAAGGCAGCATCAGCATGATGTTGCTGAGCTTCAGTCCATGACCCGATCGTAGCGGGGCTGTGCAGTGGGTAGGGCTCCGCCACCGTTATCACAGTCGCTTTGCTGCCAAGGCTCTTCGCTAACGTCAGGCCGTGGTCGACACCCTTCTGCGCAAGTTCCGAACCATCCGTGGTTATGAGAATGTTCGTGTACAAAACTATCTCCAATGCTGTGGTTTCGTGGCTATCGTGCGTACAGCACTGTGAACCCCAAGAAGAAGAAATAGATTGATCTGTGTCAATCGTTTTGGGAGTCTCGCCCGTTAGCCTTTGGGGGGAAAGACGGTTCGTGTCGAGCGAACTACCATCCGCGAATTCCCCCTCCGAGGGGCCAAACCTCCCACAAACATCGAACTTCAACCCTCTTCGGAAGCTAACCGTCCCGCTGTCGCACCACTTCCAAGGTTTTCTTGCCGAATTTGCGCAATCGCAAATTCCCTCGACGGCAATCGGAGTAGTGAGAGGCAACTGCTGACGCAGCCATAGATCGCTAGAAAGGTATATGATGAAATTCCTCCTCCACCTCACGACTGCCGTTTCGCTCCTCGTATTCGCCGGCGGCGCCAATGCTGCGGAACACGTGGTCCAAATGCTCAACAAGGGCGAAAAGGGCGCAATGGTCTTTCAGCCGAACTTCGTCCAGGCAGCGCCTGGCGACACAGTGAAGTTCGTGCCGACCGATAAGTCGCACAACGCCGAGTCCATCAAGGGCATGATCCCCGAAGGCGCCGCCGACTTCAAAGGCAAGATGAACGAGGAGATCACGGTGACCCTCGACAAGGAAGGCGTCTACGGGGTCAAGTGCACTCCTCACTACGGCATGGGCATGGTCGCCCTCGTGGTTGTCGGCCAGCCAGTCAACGCCGACGCGGCCAAGGCCGTCAAGCAGACCGGAAAGGCCAAGGCAGCGTTCGCGGAACTCTTCGGCCAGGCGGTAGCCGCCAAGTAATTACGCTCTCCTCCTGGCCTCGAATGCCCTCGCTGAGGCCAACCGGGCGGACATTTCTTGACCGCCCGGTTCTTTTTTGAAAGTCGCAAGAATGGGAATTCCAAGACTACGGTCCTACAAAGGACCAGCAATACTGTCGTACGGGTTCAGGCCATTCTTTCTGCTCGGGTCGTTGTACGCGGGACTCTCGATCCTGTTCTGGCTCCCGCTTTATGCTGGCCACCTTGAGACCTACAGCCTTCTGGCGCCGCTGGATTGGCATGTCCATGAGATGCTGTTCGGTTATTTGGCAGCTATCGTCACTGGCTTCTTGCTCACTGCCATCCCGAATTGGACGGGCCGTCTGCCCGTTCAGGGGTACCCCCTCCTGGGCCTTGTATCGATCTGGATTGCAGGTCGTTTCGCGGTGTTCTTCTCGTCTGTCATCGGATGGCAAGTAGCGGCGACGGTTGACGCGGCGTTCCTTGGCGCGGTGGCTCTGGCTGCCACCATTGAAATCGTTGCGGGCCGAAACTGGCGCAATCTGAAAGTGCTGCTGCCGCTGGCTATGCTTCTGGCAGCAAACGTGTGTTTCCACCTTGAAGCTCACTATTTCGGACTTTCCGACATGAGCCGAAGGCTCGGCATGAGCGCCGCGGTGCTGCTCGTCATGATCATCGGCGGAAGGATCATACCGAGCTTCACGCGCAACTGGCTTGTCCGGCAGAATCCAGGACGCCTTCCCGTGCCTTTCAATCGTTTCGACGTGGTCTCCCTCGTAGTTGGCGCGCTTGCGCTCGTGGCGTGGTGCTTATTTCCGATCAGCGTCGGTACGGCAGTCGCGCTGGGCATTGCGGCCGCTTTGCAGTCGGTGCGCCTGGCGCGATGGGCTGGGGACCGAACCATCAAAGATCCACTCGTTCTGGTCCTCCACTTCGCCTATGGCTTCATTCCCTTGGGATTCGCTCTGGTGGCGGCTTCCATCGTGTTTCCCGAGAGCCTGCCTATTGCTGCGGGCATGCACGCCCTCGGCGGCGGAGCGATCGGCGCTATGACGCTTTCCGTCATGGTGCGCGCCACGCTGGGGCACACCGGGCGGCCGCTGAAGGCCGGGCACGGAGCAGCGTTCCTGTTTTTGGCCATCATCGCGGCTGCAGGTTTGCGAATTGCGGCTGTCTTTCTCCCGGAACTCCATCTGATCGAGATGGCAGGAGCGGCATGGTCGGTAGCGTTCCTCGGATTTGCCGCGCTCTTCGGGAAGGCTTTGCTGCAACCCAAGCTAACATAACAGGCGCAGCGTTTCCGCTGAGGCTTCGTTGCGGTCCGTCATGACATCGTGGGCCTCGAGAATGGACGTTTTGTCGTTCCGTGGGATGCTCTTCATCCCACGGAATTACGGATGAGGTTAGCGAAAACGCAGCTCCCTTCGGGTTCCAGCATCGATGCTCGCCGACTTTCAACGGATTGCCACGGCTCTCGATTGGGATCGGAGTAGAGGCCAGGCGCGCAGGTCAGAGTCAGCGGCTGGGAAAGGCCGGAACCGAGAGCGCTGGGATATCCGCGAACGGCTTCGACTCTTGACTTGATATCACATGAGATATCAAGTTGACGCTATGAAGGTGTTCGATGCCAACGTCTTGCTGTCTGGACTGCGGTCATCGAACGGTGCTTCGAACGTGACCGTCCGCGAGGTTATCAAGGGAAGCGTCCCGGGATTCTTGGAGAGAAGCCTTGGATCATGAATGGAGCCAACCGTCATGAGCACATATCCATTGAGGCTTGCCGACCATGTGATGGAAGAGGCCAAGCAGGCTGCAGCAGAAGACAACGTGTCGCTGAACCAGCTCCTCTCGGCGTTCATTGCCGACGGTGTCGGCCATCGGCGCGCAATCCTCAACCTCAAGAAAAGAACCGCGCGCGGCAATTCCGATACGGCCTTGGAGATCTTGAATCGCGCGCCGGATGTCGCGCCGGATTCAGGCGACGAGCTTGTCGAGGAAGGAAGTTCGGTTAGTCCGAAAATGTGAGGACACAAAAAGGCCGCTTGGCACGTAAGTGGACGGGCGGCCCGGGTCGGTGTCTAGTATTGGCATACCACGATCATTTCACGACGTCTCGGTGAAGGGCAATTTGATGCCAGGCAAAAGACCTAAGCGGCTACAGCTAGTCGAAGACGTTGATGCGATGCACCACACCATGGCCTGCAGAAATGGCCATGACATCCAGAAGTCCGGGCGGTGGTTCAGGCAGAACCTGACGTTCCATTGCCCAACGTGCGATGTCCTGGTCGTCCATACCGAGGAGCAACTTCAACGGCGCTTCGCGGACACAGTGGTTCATTTGCGGCGGCTACATGCTGAAGGCCTCATCAGCATCATGAAGCCCGATGGCCGCCGTTAACGTCCATACTCGCGGAAGAACCGCGGTAACTCCAAGGGGCCACACCGCTCGATCGGCTTCCACTCGTCGGTTCGTAACCAAGCGCCGTTGATCCGACCCTTTTCGCGATCCTTGACCGGGTCGAAGTGCGTGCCTTCAAAATGCTCAGCGAACACCTCGGCATCCTCGCGGGTGGCAAAGCAATAGGGCCTGTAGTCATCGCTTTTGCCGTCAGGCCACTTGGCCATGACATGCTGCAACATTGGCTCCGTTTCGAACTGGCGGCAGAAGACTGCTATCAGGTCATAGTTCTCCATGCAGCATAGGTCATTCGGCAGTGCCACCTGATGCGGTAGGTTCTTGCGGATATGCCAACGCTTCATGTTTTCGCGTTTCTTCGCAGCCGTCATTCTTCCCGCCGCCCGTTCAATAGGCTCAACAGTTCTTCATATTTGGCGCCGCACCGCTCGTAGACACTCAGGCTGTTGGCTTTAGGGCATCCAACACGGGCGACAATTTCATCCAAAAAGTGAGCCAACGTGCGGTCTCCTCCCGTACGGACCATTGCATTCCTGTCGTATTGCCTCCGCAGCCCGCACTTCTCGCAGGAGACGATGACCTTTTTGGATGGGAATTCTGAGAGCAGCGGCATGAGAACGAAATAGGAACATGTGCCTTGCGGTGTCAATTCACATCAGGCTAACGTATGGGCATCAGGAACGAGCAAACCTGCCGCACTGGGACTACACCAGGAGACCGCCATGATGTCGAACACTGGCCACATTCTGCCCGAGCAGAAGATGCCGAAGCTGATCGTCGTGGCAGCGTTCATGCTTTGCTGGCGGGTGACGGGAATTTACACCCTCGACGGCCGCCGACGGCTGGCCGCACTTTTCCCTGTTGCGGCAGCCATGAGCGTCGCCAATACAGGCTGGGCCCTTCTCTTTTGGATCTGGTAGCACGCGTCCAACAGGCGCCGCAGAACTTTGGGACCGACTATTCCGCGCTTACTCTCCAGCGGCTTTCGAGCTGATGACCCGTTGTCCACGAGGTAAGCCCGGCTGCCGATCCGGCGCATTCGAATTCGACCCCGTCACGATAAACGTCGAACTCATCGTCGGCCAGAACGCCAAAAACGAAACAAGCCTGCCGATGTTCCCCGCGTTCCGAGCTAACCAGCTCGACTGTGGCTTCCACCGCTATTGCTTCAAGGCCGCGGCCTTTCCAGTTGGCGATGCCGTAATCGACGATTTCCGTCTTGACCTCCGTCGGCTTCCAGAAGTCGGAGGCAAGTTCCGAATTCCATCCATGGAACTTCGGATATAGACCCCTGCTTGCCTCGGCGAATGCGTGTCCCGCATTGCCCTTGATGGTCGGTGCGGTGCCCAAGACCGTGAGGCGAAGGCCTTCCGAGACCGCCGTTTGGAGCGCCCTCGCCTCGGCGCCGTACTTGGTCTGAAGTTCGCGCTCGCGGACCGAGCTGTCGGCCTTCCGCCGCATGGCCTGCTCCTCGGCCAGCCGCCGCTCCTCCTCCGCCGCCAGTCGGCGAGATTCGAGCTGCTCCTGCTGCCGCTTCTCGCCCTCCTCATGCTCCTTCCGCGCTACGGAAAGAGCGTTCCCTTCAAACCACAGCGGCAGGAACTCAAGCTTGCGGCCATCCTGAACAAGGGCAGCCGCAAGTTTTTTGAGATCGGGCTGGGAGGCGTAGAGGCCGCTGCATTCTTGTCGCTGAAGCGCCCGATAACTGCCTTCCGCAGTCGACGACATTACGCTTGGCAGAGTCCTGCCCTCACTGGCAATGAATGCGCCCACCTGGACCAGCATCGCTTCATGGACCGCAGCATCTCCATCGACGACGACGCAGATTTTTGGCGTCGCCTGCTCCATCAGAAAGGCCCCATAGCCATTCCGCGACGCGCTATCCACCTCTCGTGCAATAGTAACTCGGAGATCCTGTTCGGCCTTCTGGCGCGATCTGAGGCGCGCATCCGATACGCCGTCGAACCGCCGGATTTCCCCGCTGTTCAATCTCTCCATAACCGCGAGCACGAAAGACGGCTCGCCCTTCAGGAAATCCCGCCTCTTCAAGAGCAAAATGTCCTGCTTCAGGACGGCCTCAGGCGCGCAGCCGCTTTCATTGAAACGCACAGTTTTCACTTCGAACGCCGCGAGTTCGCTCTGGATTGAGCGCCTCACCAACGGTTCGGCTATGGGTGGGTAGGCGCAGACAGTTGCCTCGCCAGTTTCAAACACGAAGCTGCCGACGAGATTCTTGATGATCGAAGGAGCGGTTGGCGACGCATTGTAGAGGGCGACCAAGGCATCGCCGTCGCCGTCAATCAGGAATTCGTTGGTCGGAGTCCTGCTGACGACATACTCCGACTTCGCACTTGTCGCCGGCGATTGGCCTCCGGATTGAACGTACCTGTCAATCTCGGGCTTTATCGCCCAGCGCTCGAGCAAGGCGACCAGATTGTCCCGCGATGTTTCGAGCGACCGTGGGTCCCCCGCATGCAGTGCAGCCTCCACGGCGATGAGTTCGTCTGCAAGGTCCGCGCTGGCCTTGTGCATCAGGTTCTGCGCCATCCACTGCTGGATTGCGGTCTTTCTCGCTTCGAGGTCCGACACGATCTTGGCGGTTGCTGCCTGTTCATTGGCCTGACGCTCCGAGGCACGGGCAGCCGCGAACGCCTGGAACCCTTGCAGTTTAGAAAGCGATTGGGTCAGGTCGTGAGACTTGGCCTCGATCACGGGCAAGTCTTTGCCATTTGCCGCTTCCCTGAGGGCCGAAGCCTTGGTAGCCAGTTCGACAATGCCGCTCGACGGTGGGTTGAGGCGCAGAAACGCCTCTGCGTCAGCCAGCAACTCGCTCGCCTGCTTCTTGGAAACCTCAATCAGCTTGGATTGATGCGTGTCGAAAGCCGTTTTGGTCGAGAAACCTGCCCTCGTGGCCGTGTCGAACTGGTCCTTGCTGTAGAAGCCGGATTGCCTGAAGGCTTGATATTCAACTTTGCTCCTGAAACCCGCGCTGTTGGCGCTCGCGAATTCAGGATAGTCCTCAAACCCACCAGATCGTGCGGCGGCAAATGTCGCCGCGTCCGTGAAGCCCTTCTGCCTGGCAACGACACGTTCAGACTCTGACTTGAACCCGTCGGCGGCTGTCTGCTCCATTGAGGCGAGCACGACCTCGTCAAGCGTGCCCGAGAGGGGTCCAAACTTTGCGCTGTAGGCCATGAAGGCCGCACTTGTGGCCGGCCCTACCGCTCCATCGACCTCCCCGGCATACAGCCCGAGCTGGCTGAGCGCCGCCTGCAATCTGGAGACCGTCTGGCGCAGGGTCGGATTGTGGACGATTTGAACTGTCCCGCCGCCAGGACCTGATTCCCACACTGCGCCCCGGAACCGCTCTGCTGCCGTCAGGAACGCGTCCTGCGGAATAAGCCTGATGCTCTTCAGCGCTTCAGCGTTTTCCTTGGCTTTGGCTGTATCCAAAAATCCGGCAACGACAGCAAAACTGCCGTTCTGGCTTTGCGCAACCATGGTCGGCCCCAGCAACATCGAAAACGACTGTGCGATGCTGACCGCTTCGGAAGCTTCGGATCGGCTGGATATGACGAGCCAGCGGATCTGCTGCTCGTTCACTCTCTGGGCTTTTCTCCGGTCAGTGCGCTGGGCCTCCCGGGCGAACGCGTCAATGACATCGCCCAACGTCTGGGTGCTCGCAGGCTGAGCCACCAACGAACACAGGCTCACGGCAAGCACCTTGCCAATCGTGGAAATACGCACAGCACGCCCCCAACGCCAAAAACCCCAAATCCCGCCGGAGTATAGAAAAACTGACTGGCTGCATTGTCAATGAACCATCCCGCGCGCGCCGGATCACTTGTTCGGTATGGGAAGTCAGGCACCGATTATTTCACGCCCTAATCTCCGGATCTTCTCCAGGAAAGCGGCAATCGGCATGGCAGCAGACCGTTCCCGAACCAGCCGGAAACCCAGATTGTCGGGCGGAAGGCCAACAGCACAGCCGCCGCTTTTTCCATCTCGGATGAAGTTCGACATATATGTCCGGTGAAACCCCTCGACGACATGAACGCCGCAATTCTCAATAGACGTTTCGGCGGCCTTGCCGTCTGCGGCCATGGTGACGCGTGCATAACATGTCGACGTCCATTCCCAGACGTTGCCCGCGATGTCTGCCACGCCCTTGGAGTTCACGCCGAAAGAGCCGCGGCTCCTCGGCACAGGATCCGCTTTCCGCTCCAAGTCCACCTCCCGCTGGTAGCTCGACAGCCATGCGCGAGCGGGATTCTGCGGGTCTTCTTCCAACGGTTCGATGTCGCTCCGGAATCGTTCACTGGCGGCATGCGCCCATTCCTCGTCAGTTGGCAGCCGCCATGTCTCTCCAGTCGTCTCGGAGTACCAACGAGCGTATGCCTCAGCGTCAAGGTAGCTCACTCCAGTGACCGGAACGTTGCCGTTTCCTTCCGCATCGGCCGCCTCGCAGGCTCCGAGGCTGACACAGCGCGCGTACTCGTCTAGGCTCACTTGATACTTCATGATCTCAAGTGGCTGACTGACGGCGATCTGCCTTCGCGGCGCCGGAACAGGGCGCTCGTTCATCAGAAATTCGCCAGGCTCGACGTGCGAGAAGGAGCCAGGCGCAGCCGCCACGGTGAGCGCCGCAGGGGGGCGGGTGTGCCTATGGTCCGAAGCTTCAGTCCAATTCGGCAGCACGGCAACGGCTCCGACCGTCATGACGGCAGCAGCGCCGCCGATTAAAGTTAGCGTATTGACTGGCATGGTGGCGGCCTTCAACGAAACGCGACCCGCCGGGGCAATCCGACGGGTCGCGCTCGCTTCCATTGATCAGGTCCTGCTGTCAGTTCATCGGGATCGGTCTGGGTGCGTCGACCTGTTTCATCAGGTCGTCGTTCCACTCGCCTTCGACAGTGAAGTGAGCAGTCGCACCGAGTTCGACAGCTTCGATGAGATTGTGGTTCACGTAAGCGTAGACGCCGGGCTGAAGGAAAGTGTACAGCGCTGCGCCTGCAGATCCGCCGCGGATAAACCAGGTCTCAAGGTCCTTTGCCGGAGGATTGGCAAACTTGCCTTCTTCCCAGACATAGTCCCCGTGCCCGCCGATCAGGTGCGGCCGGGTATCGCGATTGGCCTGAGAGTGGACGATCATGACTGTTTCGCCGACCTTCGCCGTCATGGCGTTCTTGCCCGTGAGGGAGCCGACCTTGCCGTTAAAGACCACGTGGGTCGGGATCAGGCCGCGCATGACCTTAAGCGTGTCGTCATAGCTTTCGCCGAGGGACTCATACTTCTTGTATTTGCCGTTCTCGTCCCGCGGAATGTAGAACTCGTTCTCTCCGACATAGTAAATCTTGTCGTAGCGAACGGGCTCGCCCTTTTCGTTCTTCAGGCCTTCACGCGGCAGGACCATCACGGTCCCGCTCATGCCCGAAACCACGTGCCACGGGATCATGCCTTCCGGCGCGCAGTGGTAGACGAACGTCCCGGTGCGCGTTGCCTTGAACCGCAGCGTCACCTGCTCGCCGGGATTGACGTGCGTAAGCGCCCCGCCGCCAAGCGCGCCCGTCGCGGCATGGAAGTCGATGTTGTGGGGCATCTCGTTCGTCTCCGGATTGACCAGAGTGAGTTCCAGGTAGTCGCCCTCGTGCACGACCATCATGGGTCCGGGGATCGAGCCGTTGAACGTCATGCCCCTCAGCGTGGTGCCTTCGTCATCGATCACGATCGGCTTTTCTTCGATCTTCATCGTGAACTCGACGACCTTCGGGCCGCCTTTGGCCACCTGGTTGTGTTCATGGACGAAGGGCGGTGCAACGAGCGATACCTTCTGGCGAGGAAGAGCCGCGATATCCGCGGTCTGTGCCTGGGCCGCAAAGGCAGGTATCGCGGCCGCCGCGGCAGCCGCTACGACTGCTCCGATGAGGGCTTCGCGTCGCGTGAACATTTCAATCTCCTTGTGAATGTCGTTTCGACAAGGAGAACGATATGTCTGGTCCCGGTCCTGCTCTTTGTTCTGGCGCAACAATCGTCGCCGCAACCATAGGGTGCGACAATTTCGACAGGAACCACGCTAGGCCAAGGCCCGGTCGTCACTTCGCGAAGCTATGCGCTGCGGGGTGATAGCTGGTCATCAAGCGTTCGAGTTCATCGATCGCCGTGGACTGCGGCAACTTTTCACCCTGCAGCTCCGGCGGCACCTTCCAGCCCGGGTCGATACCTTCCATGTTCGGAAGCTCGTGAGCGATGCCTTTGTGGCAGTCGATGCACGTCGCCTCGCCCGAAAGGAGATAACGGGTGTGGATTTCGGCCGCGCGCGTGGTTTGCTTGGACAGGTCCATTGCCACGGATGAATGGCAGTTGCGGCATTCAAGACTGTCGTTGGCCTTCAGCCGCGCCCACTCATGCTGGGCGAGCTCGAGGCGCATGTCCAGGAACTTGCGCCTGGTGTCGATGGTCCCGAATATCTTGCCCCAGACTTCTTTGGAGGCCTGCATTTTGCGCGCGATCTTGTCGGTCCATTTGTGAGGGACATGACAGTCCGGACAGGAGGCGCGCACACCGGAGCGGTTGGAGAAATGCACCGTCCGCGTCAGCTCTTCGTACACGTTGTTCTTCATCTCGTGGCACGACGTGCAGAACTGTTCTGTGTTGGTCACCTCAAGCGCCGTGTTGAAGGCGCCCCAAAAAATGACGCCGCCAACGAAGCCCCCGAGGGTCAGAAAGCCCAGTCCGAGCGTTGCCGCCGGAGTGGTGAGAATGCCCCACGCCCAGAGAACGAGTTTCTTGATCCATTGCATCGTTCACTCGCTCCCGGCGGGTTCGACGCCCATCTCGCTCATGTCCTTGAACAGGTTTTCCACCAATGGCTTCACGTCCGCCTGCGGCACGTGGCACGCCGTGCAAAAATACCGCCGCGGAGACACGTCGGCGATCATCTGGCCTTCGCGCGTCAAGTAGTGGGTGACGCTGATCATTGGCGCGCCCGACCCTTGGGTGAACTCGCGCTTGTGGCACGACAGACAGCGGTTGGTGTTGACCGAGAGCTGATAGCCCTCGATCGAATGCGGGATGACCGGAGGTTGGTCAGGATAGGCCCGCATCTTGCGGATGTCGTCAACGATCCACTTGGGCAAGGGATCGGCGGGCAGCGACTCCATTGGCGGAGTCGCGCCCGTCAGTTCCGAGGCCATCTGTGCAATCGCCGCAGTCCCTGTGAGGAGAACGACGGCAGCGAGGCCTGCCGCCAGCTTGTGCCGCTTGATCAAGCGGCCGATACGATCTTGACCGCGCATTTCTTGAAATCCGTCTGTTTGGAGATGGGATCGGTAGCGTCGAGCGTAACCTTGTTAATCAGCTGGCTAGCGTCGAACCATGGCACGAAGATCACCCCGCTGGGCATGCGGTTACGGCCTCGCGTTTCCAGCCGCGACCGGATTTCGCCCCGCCGCGAAATGATGCGGATTTCGGCGCCCTGGTTGAGTCCGCGCTTTCGCGCATCGTCGGCGTTCATGAAACACCGCGCCCCGGGGAACGCCTTGTAGAGCTCTGGCACGCGCATGGTCATCGATCCCGAATGCCAGTGCTCCAGCACGCGGCCAGTCACCAGCCACAGGTCGAATTCGTCGTCGGGCGATTCTGCCGGCGGCTCGTAAGGCACGGCCAGGATGACCGCCCTGCCGTCCGGCCGGCCGTAGAACCGCACCCCCTCGCCCGGTTTCACGTAAGGGTCATAACCCTCGCGGTACCGCCACTTCGTTTCCTTGCCGTCCACAACGGGCCAACGCAGGCCTCGCTCTTCGTGATAGCGGTCGTAGGGCGCTAGGTCATGACCGTGGCCCCTGCCGAACGCGGCGTATTCCTCAAACAGGCCCTTCTGCAGGTAGAAGCCGAAGTCTTTGGCCTCGACGTTTTCGTAGTCAGGATTGATTTCGGCGACCGGGAACTTGTCGACATTGCCGTTGCGGAAGAGGACATCGAACAGCGTCTTGCCGCGATATTCCGGGTTCGCGTCGAGTATTTCCGCAGTCCAGACCTCGTCCGTCGTGAAACGCTTCGAGAACTCCACAAGCTGCCAGAGATCGGACCTGGCTTCCCCTTTTGCCTGCACCAATTGGTGCCAGACGTGGGTTCGGCGCTCGGCATTGCCGTAAGCGCCTTCCTTCTCGACCCACATGGCGGCCGGCAAGATCAAATCCGCGCTCATCGTCGTCACGGTGGGATAGACATCCGAGACGACGATGAAGTTGTCGGGATTGCGGTAGCCGGGATAGGTCTCCTGGCTGTTGTTCGGTCCCGCCTGAACGTTGTTGTTGACCTGCACCCAGTAGAAATTGAGCTTGCCGTCCTTGAGCATCCGGTCCTGCTGCACGGCGTGATATCCGGGCTTGTCGGGCAGCAGGCCGTGCGGCAGCTTCCATATTTCCTCGGCATGCGCCCGATGCTCGGGGTTGGTAACCACCATGTCGGCGGGCAGGCGATGCGCGAAGGTTCCGACCTCGCGGGCGGTTCCGCAAGCCGACGGCTGGCCAGTCAGCGAAAACGGGCTGTTGCCTGGCTCCGAGATTTTGCCAGTCAACAGGTGGATGTTGTAGACCATCTGGTTGGCCCATACGCCGCGGACGTGCTGATTGAACCCCATCGTCCAGAGCGACATGACCTTGCGGGCCGGATCGGCATACAACTCGGCAAGCTCCTCCAGGAACTCGCGTTCAACCCCGGTGAGTTCGACAGTCTTTTCCAGCGTGTACTCCGCCACGAAGGCTTTGAACTCGTCGAAGCCGATGGGCTCCATCTTGCCCGCGTCGGCCGCGCCCTTTGCCGCGACCTCCAGCGGATGCTCGGGCCTGAGTCCGTACCCGATGTCCGTGGCACCCTTCATGAAGGTCGTATGATCGCGTACGAACGCCTCGTTGACGCGGCCCGTCGTGATGATGTGGTTTGCGATGTAGTTCAGGATCGCCAGGTCGGTCCCCGGCTTGAAGATGACCGGAATGTCGGCCAGGTCCATGCTGCGGTGGGTGAACGTGGACAGGACGGCGACCTTCACATGTGGATGTCCAAGCCTGCGGTCCGCAAGGCGCGTCCACAGGATCGGGTGCATCTCCGCCATGTTCGAACCCCACAGAACGAAAGCGTCGGCGGCCTCGAAGTCATCGTAGCAGCCCATCGGCTCGTCCATGCCAAATGTCCGCATGAACCCGTAGGCAGCGGACGCCATGCAATGCCGCGCATTGGGGTCGAGGTTGTTGGAGCGGAACCCTGCCCGCATCAGCTTGGTGGCTGCGTATCCTTCGAAAATTGTCCACTGGCCGGAGCCGAACATCCCGACGGCGGTAGGTCCCTTCTCCTTCAGCACCTGCTTGCACTTCTCGGCCATCACGTCGAAGGCTTCGTCCCAGGAGACTGGCTCGAATTCCCCCTCCTTGTCGAAGACCCCGTTCCGCTTGCGAAGCAGCGGCGTGGTCAACCTGTCGGCGCCGTACATTATCTTGGAAAGGAAATACCCTTTCACGCAGTTCAGGCCACGGTTGACCTCCGCCTGCATGTCGCCATGCGTGGCAACGACCTGGCCTTCCTTGACCCCGACCATGACCCCGCACCCGGTGCCGCAGAAACGGCACGGCGCTTTCGACCATTTGATCTCGAGGGCACTCACTCCACCGGGGACCGGCTGCGCGGCAGCCGGCAAAGAGATTCCGGCTGCGGCAGCCGCGATGCCAGCCGCATGGGCCTTCAGAACCTCGCGCCGTGTCAGTTCGGTCGTCATTGTCCCGTGACCTCCGCTTCTTCAATGTGTTCAAAAACCATGTTCGCCGCGACCACCCCGTCAAGCAACGCCATCCGCGTCAGGCAGTCGCCCATTGCTCCGGTACTGTCGCCTTCGATCACGACGACAATTTTTCCTTGGTGTCTGGCCCTAACCTCGACCCCTTCCATTGCCGCAAGCTGGACAGCAACGCTGTCCGCTTTTTGGGGCAGTGCGGTGACCACGGCGCTCGAGATGTGGTGCGTGCGGGCGCTTTCAGGCATGTTCTACTTCCTTGCTGCGTTCCGCGACGGTGATCGCGCCCGCGGGGCAGACGCTGATGCAGCGCCCGCAGCCGCTGCAGGCAGCTTCATCCAATTCAGGCAGAAACGGCCCCCCCACGCGTGGCCGGAACCGAATGGCTTCTTCTGGGCATGCGTCCCGGCACGACTGGCACGCGATGCCATTTGGGGCGAAACACGACGGGCCGATTGAGACAGCAGAAAGAAGTCGGTGCGGTACTTCGCTGGTGAACACAGGTTCGGGACAGGCGGCGGCACACTTGCCGCAGAAGGTGCATTCGCCGCCGGCGAAATCCAGATACGGCAAGCCTACCTTGAGCGACACGATCGCCGCGGGACAGGCCTCGACGCAGGCGTTGCACCCCGTGCACGAATGAAGGTCCACTGCCCCTGGCGGACGTGCCAGAAGTTCAGGCGGCAATGACGTGCGTGCCACGAGGAACGAACGTCTGGTTATGTCGGCGGTGCTCATGTGTGCGCCTCAGCCGCCGTGCGGCCCCGGTGGACCCAAGATAATCTGAAACATCCAGACGAGAAATCCGTAGCCGCCAACCACTCCGACGGCCACAACGGGCCAGATCCCAAAGGCCAGAACAAGAAAGGCGAAAAGCTCATTGCGTCGCTTGCGCCGCAAATCGGGCACTAACGCTTCATCGGGTGTGTTGTGAGCCATGAAACCTCTCCCTAGATGTCGAGCGTGTCCGACATCCTTGGTACCTCTGCGAAGATCTTTAGATCGTCTTTATGTCTGGAACGTAACTGCCGATCACGACTGCGTGCTCCCACATGGCCCTTTCTTGTCATCGCACCAGACTAGCCATAAAAGTGGTATTCGCAATACCATTATGAGAGCTTTAGAAGGCACTGCATTAGGATGGACTCAACCGTCCTCGACCAAGCCCGGCCCGTTGCGGAACAACCGTAGCTGCGGAGGCGCGTCTGCTGCGCGCGGTGATGTGCGACCATACTGCTGCCGGAAGGCAGGCATACAGGACTTCCTGCCCACGTTCCCAGATGGGGCAGCGGACGAAAGAGCGACCACACCATGCGCATGACACTTCATACCGACTACGCGCTGCGGATGCTGATTTACCTGGCCGTTCATTCCGACCGGACCAGCACTGTAAGCGACATTGCTGAAAGCTACGGCATATCGCGCAACCACTTGCTTAAAGTCACCCTCAACCTCCGGAGATTGGGGCTGGTGTCGACCGCGCGCGGCCGATCCGGCGGCGTTCGCCTGGCGCTCGCGCCCGCCGAAATCAATGTGGGCTCTGTGGTTCGCGCTATGGGAGACGGATTCCCTGTGGTCGCGTGCATGGCGGAAGGCGAAGGCTGCGTGCTGACACCCGAGTGCAAATTGCGAAACGTCGTTCGCGCGGCGATCGGAGCCTATCTTTCTGTCTTCGACAGCTACTCTCTCGCCGATCTAGTTCACAACGGAGACGTTCTCAGGACAATTCTCGATCTTTCCGCTGTCAGCAATGCTCAAGGGACCGTGGCCGCTTGATCATCGGTGCGCGTTATGGGGACAGGCAAAACATAGGGGGCAATCATGAACTATCGCGAGGCCCAGGAGCACCTTCGCGCCATGGGGATACTCATGAGCAAGCGGGACGGACGAATCCACCTCAACTATTCCGGAGGAAGCGAAGAGACGGCCTACTATACCCAGGATCTTGAGGATGCGATTGAGGCGGGCGCTCGAATGGGACGCTCGCGGAAACCGATGCCGAACTGGTTCACGGTCAAGCCGCCCAAGAGTTCCACAGGAACTTAACGATGCAGCGTCTAGCGGTCAGGTGGGCATCCGCGGACGAGCAATGGCTGATGGAACGCTGCGATAAATAGCAGAAACGCAACGAGCCAAAGCCCGCCTGACAACGCCAAGAGGACCGAACCGTGGCTGGCGATGAGTTCGCCCCCGACGCGAGTGACCGCCGCGCCCGTCATCGCGGCGTAGGCTGCCGTGGCGCGAATTGACCGGGCAAAAGCGAGTCCGCTGTGCTTCCGGATCATGCTCCCCATAATGGCCAGCGACATCGTTCCGAACGCCCCTACGGTCCAGGCGTGCACCCCAGCCGCTGTGCTGACATGCAACGGTACCAATATGTGCAAAGCCAGCAGGGCGAAGCCCAGTCCGATCCAACAGTATCCCACATGGAGCGCGGCAACCGCTGCGGGCAGACGAACCTGCCAGCCTCGCCATTGCGTCGCCCGCGCCAGCTGAAGCGAGGCACATGCCGCGCAGGCGACGGCGGTGACTTGCGCATCGGGCATTGCGATCCAGAAAGTGAGCGCCAACGCGGCTGCCGCCGCCGATGCCTTCTCCACCACGGCCAAGGGAGCGGGCACCAACGGGGCACCGGAATTGCAGAGATACGCGGCGGTCAAGGCAGGGATGACCCGACCGCCCACGACCATCAGAAGACCTGTCATCGCCGCGAGCGACAAACGAGACGTTAGACCAACTTGATATGATGCCGCCGTCATGGCTGCGCTGGCCGAGAAGCCGCACAGCAGCAGGACTATCTTATAGTTCCGACGGTCCCTTGAGGAGATGACATAGACCGCCGTCGTCACGGTGAGCGCGAAGAGGAAAACCGCAGCTATAGCTGGCCCGCTGCCGTACGGCCCCAGGACATAAGATGCGCGCGCGGCGACCCACAGCGCCAGAAGGAATTTCGACACCGCGTTCCGCGGCCTGGATCTCCCAGTCCAACGCGGAAGGGCAGTCAAAAGGAAGCCCGCGAGCATGGCGGGAAACGTGCCGTACAGCAGAATCTGGCGGTGCCAGTCGCCGGCCGACGGGCCCGTAAGCCAAGGCTGTGCCCATGACAGCGCCGGGGTCCAAATCGCGGCTCCGAAAAGCGCGTCCAGCGAAGCGACAGCGAAAAAGGGGCGGAACGGCTGGTTGCCGTATGACGGCCGCGTCAACCGGGTTGCGGCTCGGCTGCCCGCTTTCCGATTTCGATGCGCCAATGAGGCGGGCCCGCCTGCAGACAGACCCAGCTATACTCTTTGTCGAAAAATGCATCGAACTGACGGGATAGCTTCGTTGGATCGAAGTCACAAACGACCACACAAGCTTCGCCAGGATTGAGACCGTCGAAAATTGTCAACACCGCCGCCCGCTTCTTTGCGGCTGGCAGGTTGCTGACGTCGAAAGTCGAGTTCATCGCCACACTCCATTTGTGGCAGCGACTTCAGCAGGATTCGACATGCGCTTCCTTGCGCAGCGACAAAGAACTTAGGCCCGGCCTCCCGTATGTGGCGAAGACCTGACATGCATCCAGTTTGCTGCAGGCCCAGTCATCTGACGGACAATACGAGGCGAGATGATGCAAATTTCACTGGCGGATTTTCGGCCCCGAACGACGGGGCGGCGCTGGAACAGGTTTCGTTTCCTGGTGGCGCGTTGGTGGCTGAGAGAGGTGTGGCATTGGACCAGATAGGCGATGCCTCCTTGCCTGCTGCACCGCAGACGGCGGGGATCATGAGTCTTTGTTCCAGCACAACGAAAGGACGTTCGCGACGCGCTAGGAACGGCCAATCGATGTCGCCCCAGGAGGAGAAGGCTCCCATGACTGTTCCCGTTCTTAAGGCATATACGATCTGGAGTTCAGCAATTGTCGCTTATCAGGATTGGCGGGAGCGTCGGAAAGCCCTCCGTGAAGTCGGGAGTCTCGATGCTCACGACCGCAGTAGATTGCTCCGCGACGTCGGCATGACTTCCTCGGATTTCGCAACTGCAATGCGGTTTGCCTTTGCGTCTCGCATCCTGCTGCCGGAAGCGTTCAGGTCAGTAGGGGTGGACTACGACAAGTTCGAGGCCCGGCACCCGGAATGGAACCAGGACATGCGCCGGACGTGCATGCTCTGCCCGGAGCGGCGGCGCTGCAGTGACCGCCTGAAGGACTCGTCGTTCGCGACGACATATGCTGAGTTTTGTCCCAATGGCCGTAGTCTGGAAGAACTGGTCTCGGTCCAATAGACAGTGGAGCGGTGCGGGGCCTTGCGCGCCCGCACCGCAATCTGTCAGTCGTCGCCGCAGCAGCACCCGCAGCCTGACTGAGCGCGTCGTCCGATTTGAACGCGCCAGGTTTCCGGGCCCTGCTCCAGATATTCCCAATCGAAAAGTCCGGGATATCTCACCTCCAGCTGATAGTGCAGCGGACGTGGGTCATGATCGTTCATGAGCACGAAAGAGCCGCCTTCGGCCAAGGATTCGATCTTTCCAAAAATCCGGGGATGCCGCTCGGGACGCGGGATGGCCCGAACGTCGATGACGGGGATGGAATCGTTGTCTGCAAGTGCCATGTAGCTTTGTCCTGCGGCCTCCAACTATAGCCAAGCCGAGAGGGGCCAGCTCCATCCTCGACAGGCGCGTGCAACTTAAGGCGGGATGCGCTGCCGCAGATTGTCCAAGCGCAAACAACCGGACGAAACAGCAGTCCAGACGACGCTTGTTGCTTTGGAACAACGATGGCAGATCGACGAGGCGGCTAAGACAATCGGCGAAAACATAGGTGCCCGATGTCCCAGTCTATCCTACAAAAGTACGGCGAGGCTCGCCTCCCCCGCTACACCAGCTATCCAACCGCGCCCCGCTTTTCGCCAACAATCGGCGTTGGCTCCTATGGCGACTGGCTCGAACAGCTGCCCGGCAAGGACCCCGTCTCGCTCTATCTGCACATCCCGTTTTGCCGATCGATGTGCTGGTATTGCGGGTGTCACACGACAATCACCCGGCAGGACCGCCCCATCCTCGACTACCTCGCCGTGCTGCGTGACGAGATCCGCATGGTGGCCGAACGCATCCCGCACCGCCTGCCAGTCGGCGAGGTGCATTTCGGCGGTGGTACGCCCACCATCATCTCGCCCGCGGAATTCCTCGCGCTCATCGGGCTCCTGAGGGAGCGTTATGCCTTCTCCGATACCACCGGGATCGCTGTCGAAATCGATCCGCGTCGGCTGACGCCCGAAATGGCGCAGACGCTGGGGCAGGCAGGCGTCACCCGCGCCAGTCTCGGCGTACAAAGCTTCGATCCGGTGGTGCAGAAGGCAATCAACCGAATCCAGACGCGGAAGGAAACGGCGGAATCCGCCGACAACCTCCGGCGCGCCGGAGTTGGGGGGATCAATTTCGACCTGATCTACGGGCTTCCGCATCAAACGGTGCAGTCCTGCATCGATACGGCCAATTCAGCCATTGAAATGCTGCCGGACCGCTTCGCCGTTTTCGGCTACGCACATATCCCGTCCTTCAAGAAACATCAGCGCATGATCGACGAAAATGCCCTGCCCGACGGGGCCGCGCGCAACGATCAGGCGGAGGCGATTGCCGCGACGTTGGTCGCCGCCGGATATCGGCAAATCGGCCTCGACCATTTCGCCCTGTCCGGGGACGATCTGGTGCAGGCACAGGAGTCTGGCAATCTGAGGCGCAACTTCCAGGGCTACACCACGGACAATTGCGAGACTCTCATCGGCTTCGGCGCTTCTGCCATTGGCCGCATGAAGCGCGGCTATGTTCAGAACGAGGTGGCGCCAGGACTGTATGCCCAGCGGATTGCTGACGGGGAGTTGGCTACGGCCAAGGGCTATCGGCTGACCCACGAAGACAAAGTGAGAGCCGACATCATAGAGCGGCTGATGTGCGACTTCGAGGTCGACATTGCAGCGGTCGGCCGGACCCACGATTTTGATACGTCGGTGCTGCTTGCCGGCAACGAAAGGCTGGCTGATCTGGCTGGCGATGCAGTGGTCCACTATGCAGGCAGCGTGATCCGCGTCAGCCAGGAACATCGCTTTGTCATCCGTGCAGTTGCCGCGGCCTTCGACGCATATATCGATCAGTCGACGCGGACGCACAGCCAGGCAGCCTGACGCTGCTATCGATTAGCATGGACAGAGCCGAGAGCGATGCCAGTACCGCAGAACAAGGATGAGCTTCTCAAAGCCATAGAGAACAATTATTGCAATTTGATCCGTGACTTAAGAGAGATTCCGGAAAACTTGGTTGATCAAAGATCACTCGACGGTCATGTGACCGGGACGGCGATGAGCGTAACCAACCTCGTAGCCTATCTAGTGGGCTGGAATGAACTCGTGCTCAAATGGCTCACCAAGGACGCGGCCGGACAACCGATCGATTTCCCCGATACGGGTTACAAGTGGAACGAACTTGGGAAACTCGCGCAAAGATTCTACCGTGACTACGACGACACTCCATATCGGCAGCTCCTTGACCGTCTGGATTCTGCCAAGCGCGAGATCGTTGCCCTTGTCGAAAAGAGCAGCAATGAACGGCTTTACGGAAGCGCTTGGCATGAGAAATGGGCCATGGGGCGCATGATCCAGTTCAACACCTCGTCTCCCTATGATAATGCCCGCAAGCGCCTCCGGAAATGGATCAAGGCGCAGGCGATCTTGCGCAATTCCCAGGTTTCCTGACGAAGCGACTGTGCCTGGGCCAGTTGGCTTCGCGGGCTGCCAGCGGATCCAGCGAGCTAACAGTCGCCTACCATCCAACTGGAGAACCCAACAAAAAGGCCCGGCGTGGGAGCGCCGGGCCTTTCAGTATCGCGGCCTTGTCCCCTAGCCTGCAAGGCTGCGATAAATGGCGGGAAGCGCTGCCGGCAGCCGTCCGATGTTGCCGACCAACGCATAGCCGTTCTGGCCGAACATCGCCGGAACGTAGGATTTTGCCTCGCGGTCTACCGTCACGCCGAACACGCCAAGCCCCATGCGTCGCGCCTCCATCACCGCGCGGCGGCTGTCCTCAAGCGCGAACCGCCCCTCATAATGATCGATGTCGTTGGGCTTGCCGTCGGTCAGCACCAGAAGCAGCTTCTTCCGGTTGGGCTGCTTGCCGAGCTCGGCGCTCGCATGCCTGATGGCCGCTCCGATCCGGGTGTAATAGCCCGGCTTCAAGGCCGCGATGCGGGCCTCGACCGTCGCTCCCATCGGCTCGTCAAAAGCCTTCACCGCCTCGATCCGGACCCAGTCTCGGCGGCGCGATGTAAAGGTCAGGATCGAGTGATTGTCGCCACAGGCAGCGAGCCCGTTGGCCAGGATCAGCAGGGCTTCCTTCTCGACGTCGAGCACGCGGCGATTGTCGAACCAGGCGTCTGTCGAAAGCGACACATCGACAAGAATGGTAACGGCAAGGTCATGCACTTGCGGCCGGCTCATCAGGTGGATGCGGTCGCTGCCCTGCCCGCCAGCGGCCAGGTCCGTGCGGGCGCGCACTACCGCATCGAGGTCGAGGTCGGCACCGTCGAGCTGGGCGCGCAGCACCTCGCGGCGCGGCCGCAGCACTTCAAACTGGCGACGCACGCGTCGAATGAGGCGTCTGGTTTCGATGTCCGGCTCGGCTATTTCGCCGAGCGCCGAAGCAGGCGCCGCCAGGACCCGGCAATGATCGGGCAGATAGGTGGCCGAGCGGAAATCCCATTCCGGATAGGTCCGCTCCGCCGTCAGTGGCGTTCGGTCGAGCGCTTCGGGCGGCAGATCGAGATCAAAACGAAAGCGCGACGCCGGACGGCCCTTACGCTCGCCAAGCGTCATGTCGTCAAGGTCTTCGGCAGCCTTGGCATCGTCGTCGCTATCGTCGGACGGACGGTCGACATTGACCATCTCGGCCATCGCAAGGATCTTCTCGAAGCGATTGAGGATGAAAGGGCTGCGCTCGTCGGTGCGTGCATCCGCGTTTTCGCGAACGGCGACCTTTCGTTCGGTTTCGTCGCCATCAGTCTTGCGGCCGCCAGTGAGGGGCTCGTCCTCGCCACGACGAGGCGTGGTCTCGGCGCGCAGCAATGCGTCGGGCCATAACGGTATAGGCAGCATCGGCAAGTAGCCCGCCGGGGCACGGTGAGGAAAGATCACGGGCAGCGTATCGTCGGGCAGTCCCGCCTGCTGTCTCAGCAGGCGGGTCACGCGCCCCTCGACCTGCGCCTCTACCGTCGGCAGCGGACCGCGCTGGCGCGCAGCAAGCGTGGCAGCGGCAAGGCGACTGTAGCGCCGTCCAAGTCCCGGGAGAGCTCCCACCACTTTGGCCGTCGTCTCTTCCGCACGCCGAAGCACTGCAATATCGCGCAGCAAGGGGTCCGTTTCCGCGATGGAGTCCAGCGACATCACTGCCATGTACGCCGCCAGCCAGATATAGAGGTCCCGGTTGAGTGCCCTGTCCGGAAACAAGTCGATTGATGCAGGCAGCAGCAGGGACGAGCTGTCGCGCGCTGGCTGGGCGAGCTTTTCCTCCCCGAGCCCCATGCGCTGCCGCCAACCGAGGCGGTGGCCCGAGGTTTTGCCGCGAACTGCGGCGACCTGGACCGCCCCCTCGCCGCCGAAACCGCGGAAGCAGATCGCCAGCACAGGCTGCACTGCAGCCAGCTGCACCGCATGCTCGGGATGGCGCGGCCAAGTCTGGACATGGCCGATCAGGCGGTGCCAGGCGCGGCCGACCGTTTCCTCTAGCTCCAGAAAATCCAGCATGACATGCGCCTCAGCGGATTAAGGAGTCGGCCAGTTCGATCAGGGCCGTCTTCACGTCAGGCTCGTCGGTCAACGGCTCGATCATTGCGGCAAGCACTGCCTCGCGCACTGGCACGCCGGCGTCGATCAGGCTGGCGCAATAGACAAGCAGACGGGTAGACGCGCCCTCCTCGAGGTCATGTCCTTTCAGCGCGCGAATGCGCCGGGCCAATTCGACAAGCGGCGCAACCTGGGTGTCAGCGAGGCCGCTTTCGGCCGACACCACGGCGATTTCTTCGGACTTGGGCAGGAAATCGAACTCGATGGCGACGAAACGCTGACGAGTGCTCGGCTTCAGGCTTTTCAGGAGGTTCTGGTAGCCGGGATTGTAGGACACTACGAGCATGAAACTCGCCGGAGCCAGCAATTGCTCGCCCGTGCGTTCCAGCGGCAGGATGCGGCGGTCGTCGGTCAGGGGATGCAGCACCACGGCGACATCCTTGCGCGCCTCGACGATCTCGTCGAGATAGCAGATGCCCCCCTCGCGGACAGCTCGGGTGAGCGGCCCATCAACCCAGACGGTATCCCCGCCCATCAGCAGGTAGCGCCCGGTGAGGTCGGCCGCAGCGAGGTCATCGTGGCAGGATACCGTCGAGAGCGGCAGGCCAAGCTTAGTCGCCATGTGACTGACAAAGCGGGTCTTCCCGCATCCCGTCGGGCCCTTAAGCAGAAGCGGCAACCGCCGCGCCCAAGCGCGCTCGAACAAGCTGCATTCATTGCCGGAAGGGCTGTAGTGGGCGGGCGCGTCCGCGGCGGGACGGATTGGTAATGCGATTGTCATGGGAGAACTCCGGTGAAGGCAGGCATGGGGCGCATGGCCCCGGAATGCTCCGGGGCCATGAACGGAAAGTCATTCGGCTGGCTGCAGGATGCGGGCCGGCTTCTCGCTGCGCAGGCGGCCGGGCACGAGCACGGCCCACATGAACATCAGCGCCGAGACGACCACGACTACACCGGAACCGAGGCGTACCCAGTAGAACAGCGCGAGCTGGTCCTGCACGTCCATGAAGCTCTCGCCCAGCACGCGCTGGAGATGCACCTGGACGACACCCGCGAAGGTCAGCGCGAAGGTCATCACCGACATGGCCGTGACCATCATCCAGAAGCTGACGATCGAGAGCCACTGGTTGTAAGGCGCGCGTCCCTTAATCTCGGGGATGGCATAGGCCATCATGGCGAGATTGAGCATCACATAGGCGCCGAAGAAGGCGAGGTGTCCATGCGCGGCAGTCACCTGCGTGCCATGGGTGTAGTAGTTCACCGACGACAGCGTGTGCAGGAAGCCCCAGACGCCGGCGCCGAAGAATGCCATCACCGAACAGCCGATAGACCACAGCAATGCCGCCTTGTTGGGATGGTTGCGGCCCGCCTTCCAGGTCATATGAACGGTGAACGCAACCATTGAAAAGAAGGGCGCGACCTCAAGCGTCGAAAACAGCGAGCCGATCCACTGCCAGTAACCTGGCGCGCCAATCCAGTAGTAGTGGTGGCCGGTGCCAAGAATGCCGGAGAACAGCGCCAGGCCGACGATGATGTAGAGCCATTTCTCCACGACCTCACGGTCCACGCCGTTGAGTTTGATCATCAGGAACGCCAGCACCGACGCCATGATCAGTTCCCACACCCCCTCGACCCAGAGATGGATGACATACCACCAGTACATCTTGTCGAGTGCGAGGTTGGAGGGGTTGTAGAACGAGAACAGGAAGAAGATCGCCAGCGCCCAAAGGCCGAACAGCAGGATGTTGGTGATCGTCGTCTTGCGGCCCTTCAGCGCCGTCATGGTGATGTTGAACAGGAACATCAGGACCACGACGACTATGCCGACCTTGATGACGAAGGGCTGCTCGAGAAACTCGCGGCCCTCGTGAATGCGGAACAGGTAGCCGACCACGGCGACGCCGGCCGCGATGAAGAACATCCAGAATTGGATGATCGCCAGCTTCGGGCTGAAGAGCTCGGTCTCGGTTTCCTCTGGCAGCAGATAGTAGGTCGCGCCCATGAAGCCCATCAAAAGCCAGACCACCAGCGCGTTGGTGTGAATCATCCTGATGATGTTGAACGGCAGGAGCTCGGACAGCGTATTGGGCAGCACATAGATGGTCCCGGCGAGAACGCCGAAGGCGACCTGAGCCAAAAACAGGACCAGCGCGCCGTAGAAATAGGTCATCGCGACCTTTTGCGTTTGGTATTTCATATCTCTCTCCTTGGCGCCTCAGCCTGCCTCGTTCGGGGGCCACTTCTGGGTCTTGATGCGGCTGGTCCATTCGAGAAAATCGGCAAGATCGTTCAGCTCCTCGTCGCTGAGGTGGAACTGCGGCATCTGGCGGCGGCCCTCGATCCCCGAAGGCTGCGCCGCCATCCAGGCCTTGAGCGTGTCGCGCGCGCCGTCGGGGTCGCTTTCGCCGCCATAGCGCTTCCACACATTGCCCAGCTCGGGCGCGAAATAGGCGCCCTCGCCCAGGATCGTGTGGCAGTTGATGCAGGAGTTCTTTTCCCAGACGTGCTTGCCGCGCGCCACGGAGTCCGTCAGCGTCTTCTCGTCCGTCGAGGTCGTGCGGATGTAATAATGGCTGTGGGCCGTTAACCCGACGAAGATTGCGAAGAAGAAGATCGAGCCGCCGTAAAAGACGTTTCGAGCCCCCGTTTTTGTGAGGCGTTCTGCCATCACGCGTTCCTTTCCGAGTCAGAATTCCGCGGGCGCGGTATGGTTCGAACGGTTTCATCCCGGCGGGCCAGCCACCGCTCTCCGGATGCCGTCCGGTCCGAACCCTTCTATGAGTTTGGGGAAGACGTTCTTTGCGTTTTGGCAAACAAAAGCGGACTGCTTCAGCCTGCCGCGACGGAGACGACGAGCGTTCTCGCCAGTGCACCAAGCGCAAGGACCAGGCACCAGCAGAGCAACGCACGCAGCATTGTTGGGTTGCTGCCGCGCAGGCCCATGAAATCCCTCGCTACAAGACGCACCTTGAAGAAGGCGAGCCCCAAAACGAACACAAGACCGATGACGGGCCAGGACAGCTGTGCTGCAAATGCACTCGCGCCACTCAGGGCAAGCGACGCAAGCCATGCGAACGTCAGTCGCCTCGGGTTGCTGGGGTCCACGCTGCTCATGCCAGATACACTATCGGAAACATGACGATCCATATCAGGTCGAAAGTGTGCCAGAGCGTTGCGATGAGATGCGTGTTCGCCGCCGCAGCCCGCACACTCACCACCAGCAACACGAAAGCCCCAAACACAACGTGCATCAGGTGGAAGCCTGTCAGCAGGAAATAGAGTTCGAAGAACACGCCATAGGCATCGTCTCCGGCAAAGCCGATCTCGCCGCTGTATTCGGCAAGCTTGATGGCCGCGAACAAGAAGCCCAAGAGGGCGGCGCGTATGAGTGCCCACCTCGCCCGGTCCCGGGATGCATTGGCCGACGTTGCCAGGGCAGCCTGCCAGCCGCTCGTAAGGAGCACGCCGGTGTTAATGGCGGCGAGCGACGTGTTGAGGTGTACCCGCGCGGCCGCGAACTGGTCAATTTGCATGGCGCTCGCGACCAGGAATGCGCCGAGCAGCAGGCCAAAGGCGGCCAACTCGCTCCAGACTAATATCCAAAGGAGAAAATCATCGCTGCCGTCCGCTTCCTCAGCGGCGTGCGTTACAAGTGTGGCTGCTTCCATCCAGCGACCTAATGCTGAACCGCGAGCAGCTTCTTTGTCATGGCGCAAATGTCTTTGTGATCGCGCAAAGACGCGGTCACGCGGCAGGGTATGCTCGCAACCGCTTAAACTCCGGCACCTGAGCTGGCCGGACTCGCGACAATTCGTCGAAAGGGGCCGATATGTCGGACGCACAAATTGGTCTAGCCGTTGCAACTCCAATCATCGTTGGTTTCGCTGGCCTCATGTACCGGATGGGGGTACTTCAAAAGACTGGCACGATTGCTGCCGTCATGTGCACTGTGGTAGTCTTTGCCATACTGTTGATGGGCCAGTAGATGTCCAAGTCGAAGTCGGACTGCCCCAGATGGCTGGCTGAACTCAATCGCCGGCACTCCCGGCTGCTGATGCTCTGCGACATGCTGGAGAACATCGCCGACTCCCTTCCGCGCCATGTCACGCCCGCCCTGTGCAGGACAGTTGCGACATCTCTTAAGCCAGAACTCGACCGTGTATGCGAGATCGAAGAACTGTTCTGCTTTTCGTATCCCACAGGACTCGCGGAGGCACACGCATCGAGCGAAACCTTGTGCCGGATGTGTCGAGAGCATGAGGGCGACAGGGCCGCGGCCGAAGAAATAGTCAGGACGCTGACCAAGCTTGCGCACGGGCGAAAGGACGTGAACTGGGACGCCACAGGTTACATGCTACGGTCGTTCTTTGTCGGGGTCCGACGTCACGTCGCAAACGAACAATGCATGCTCGGTTTCAGTGGGACCCAGGCCTCGCGGCATTGAGCAACGTTGGCGGACCTTGTCCGCTGCGGCCTATCTGTACAGCCCGCGTGGACGGAATATTTCGCTGGAAGAATACCGCGCCATCGGCCAAGTCGCGACGGCATCCGCGCGTCACCTAACTGCAGCAGCGCTAATATTTCTTCCCACCGTATCCCAATTTTCAACCCTTTTGGGTCATCGTGTCGCCTTAGCTGGGAGGCAGAGGCGCAATGGTCGACGTGAAGGGAATATCCAAGCACGGATGGCGGCAGTTGGCTGCCTGGACCGGTTTCGGAACACTAGGTTGCGTTGCCGTGTCGGCCGCCATCAACTTCATGGTATTCGTGAGAATGGGGGGCGAATCTCTTCACCTCAGCATGGTTTCGGCGACAATAATTCCGGTTATCCTGGCCGTCCCGCTATTTTCCTATCTTACGCTGAAGTTGCGAGAGCTCGCGGTCGCTAACCGCAAGCTTGAAGACGCTGCCACAACTGATCGCCTGACCATGTGCCTGAACCGCACTGCTTTTGCTGCCATGGTCGAAGCGCGGATGGGCCGCGACGGCCGGGCAGCTTGTTCCCGCGGGTCCTTTCTCGTCATTGATGCGGATCACTTCAAGGCGATCAATGACCGTTACGGACATGATCAGGGTGACGAGGCGCTCCAGTTGATTTCCGCCGCAATAAAATCGGCACTCCGCTCAGATGATCTTTTTGGGCGTCTCGGCGGCGAAGAATTTGGCGTGTTTCTACCGGGCACGTCGGAAACGGATGCTGTAGGAGTCGCTGAGAGGATTCGTGCCAAGATCAAAGCAACATCTTTTCGCCCAGACGGAAACGAACACGTGTTGACTGTGAGCGTGGGCGGCGCAGCCTTTTCGCCTCTTCCCGGTTTCGCGGAAATGTTCAAAATCGCTGACCGGAGCCTGTACGAAGCTAAGCATGGCGGGCGTGATCGAGTGGCTTTTATGTCCTTCGACGAAATCCAGAACGGCAACACTTCGTATCTGAACAAACGCGTGCACCTTCACTGAGGTCGGAGCTGATTCGGCTGCTTGGGCCGCGCCGGGCGGCAGCAAGAGCCTTCATTGAGACATTCGAGCGCTAGGGCTCGAATGTCTTAGGTTCCTGCGGTGAAGTGCTTGTTCGAACAGAAATACGGCAGCGTGTCCTTGTCGGCCTCCGATCAAGAGCTCGTCGCCAACGCGCGTATACGCTGGAAGAACTCCGTGGGCGGCTTGCAGGACGCCATGCGTGTGCAGGCAGGCGCCGTCGAAAACATCGAGACCAATCGTGCCCAGATGTCGGCGCTGATCGGCCAGAGCCAGAATGCCGCCGGCGCGCTTCAGGCAACACAAGCCGGCAACCAGCTACTAGCGCTCCAGGCTCAGCAACTCGCCGACCTTACCGCTGTCATCGCCGCCAATGGCCGGGCGCAGGCGCTGACCGAGGCCGAACGCACAGCCGCGGCCGAACAAGGCCGCGAGCAGCGCCGCCGCTTCCTGACCCCGGGTGCCGGCTATCAGCCCGGCAATGCCCGCATGTTCAACAATGGCAACTGACTGCCAGAGGAGAACATCATGGACGGCAAGATGCTGGCTCGCCTCGGCGCAGTCGTATTCGTCGCTATCGCCATCACGGCGACAGCAATCGAATTAACCCGAAAAGAAGCAGTGCCTGCGACGGCGGCCGTGCTGGTTCCGCTGCCCGAGGCCGATCCGCTGCTTGAGAGGCAGCGCCGCTGCCAGCTGCTTGGACTGAAGGCGGCTGAAGATGCTGAGTGCCTGCGCGTCTGGGCGGAAAGCGGGCGAGCCGTCCTGGCGGACTTTCTGGAGGGCGGGCCGGCGCTTTCGGAGGATCCGACGCTGGAAGCCGACCTCGATCGCCCGGCTTGGGAAGCCTTTAAGGATTTTGTCTTCGGCGGTGACCTTCCCCTGGTCACTTGGCGCAAGCATAGCGCTCGGCGTCCTGCTGATGGCGACGCCGCTCGTCCTTGGCGCCGAGCCGCGTACTTCAGCGATCATATCGTCGGCTGCCTCGTTATCCTCGTCGCAATCACCGCCATGGCCGAGATTGTGCGGGCCGTGCGCTTTCCCAATATAGCCCTTGGCGCGTGGCTTGCGGCGGCACCGTGCGCGCTGGATGGAGGGTCGGGCCTTGCAACGGCGGTGAACCTTGTGATCGGGCTCGCACTGATCGACCTGAGCCTGCCGCGAGGGGTCCGCAGCGATCAGCACTACGGCGGCTGGGATAGGGCGATCATCCGACAGTCTTCGTGCACGGCGCAGGAACGGATCGCCGCCGCGGTCGTTGGTTTTCGATATCGAAAGGAGAAGGAACGATGGCCAGATGCGACCAGTGCGGCAACGATTACGACAAGGCCTTTGAGGTGATCATTGCGGAGGAAAGCTATACGTTCGACAGTTTCGAGTGCGCGATCCAGAAATTGGCTCCGACCTGCCCGCATTGCAATGTGCGCATCATCGGGCACGGTGTCGAACAGGGCGACGTGATCTACTGCTGCGCGCACTGCGCAGAGCAGGAAGGGGCGGATGCACTGATCGACCGGGCCCGTTGAGCCACGCCACCAGAGCTTCCGAAAGCGCGGGCAGGCGTTTGACCGGTGGCGTGGCGCTGGCACTGCGGCGATCGTCGAACATCAGCTTGATCTTCGGCAGGGTTCCGTCAGCGCGACCGGCTGCGGTACCTCATGCAGCGTGACCTGTGGCAACACAGGCTTTCTACGCGGACGCGCAGGTGCAGGTGGTCGCCATGACAGCGACCTGTTCCTTGACACTGTCGGTGTTGGTTGGTCGACGGCACAACGGGCTCGGCCTTGGCGCATCTATTCCTGGGCGAACGCCCAAAGCGCGCTCAGTGCGTGGCCGGTGGGAGAAAGGCCCGCCGGGGCTTTCGCGGGTTGGGGCGTCAACTTGGGCCTCGCGTTGCTACGCGCCAGAGTCGCACATCAGGTCGCAATTGTTGCGACGATGTCGCAATCAGGACCATGACGCAAGGGCAACCGAGTCATCTTGCGCACGGCCCGATGGCCGACCGACGCATGACAAAATCTCAGGGAGGGAAGCATGTCGTCTATCAAAACCACCGCGACCGAGGATCATGGCCTGGAAGCCGGCCAGGACAACATTCGCGTTCTGGGCTTGGACATTCACAATCCGGTCTTCTTCGTTTCTGCGGTAATCATCGTCGGCTTCGTCATCTTCACCCTGATCTTCAGGAGTTCCGTCGGCCCGGCGCTCGGCAACTTGCGTGTATGGCTCACGTCCACCTTCGACTGGGTGTTCATCATAGCCGGCAATCTGTTCGTCCTGTTTTGCCTCGCCGTCGTCCTGTCGCCAATGGGTCGCGTGCGCATCGGAGGTGCCGACGCCGTGCCGGAATTCGGCTATGCCGGCTGGTTCTCAATGCTTTTTGCCGCCGGGATGGGCATAGGGCTGATGTTCTTTGGCGTGCTGGAACCGATGTATCACTTCAACAACCCGCCTCTGGGCATCGCCGGCCCGGTTGCCGACGGCGTGTTGAGTGCCGGCGCTGTCGAGGCCGCGCGCGAAGCCGCCATGGCCGCGACCATCTACCATTGGGGCCTGCATCCGTGGGCGATCTATGCGGTCTTGGGGCTGTCGTTGGCTTTGGCCGCCTACAACAAGGGCATGCCCCTGTCGGTCCGCTCCGCCTTCTATCCGATCTTCGGCGAGCGCGTTCGCGGCTGGATTGGCCATGTCATCGACATTATGGCCGTCTTCGCCACCCTGTTCGGATTGGCGACATCACTCGGCTTTGGGGCAGAACAGGCGTTGGCCGGCCTCAACTTCCTTTACGGCGTTCCGGTGACGGACACGATGAAAGTTCTGCTTATCGCCGGCATCACGGCAATTGCGCTGGGTTCGGTTGTCGCCGGCCTGGACGCGGGCGTCAAGCGCCTGTCCGAGATCAACATGGTCCTCGCTGTGCTGCTGGTGGCTTTCGTCTTCGCTCTTGGACCGACCGGGGAAATCGTCGCCGGCTTCTTCAGCAACACTTGGTCCTATGTCACCCATCTGCCTGCGCTGTCCAATCCCTTCGGGCGCACTGACGACGAGTTCCTCCATGGCTGGACCACCTTCTACTGGGCGTGGTGGATCTCCTGGTCGCCATTTGTCGGCATGTTCATCGCCCGTATATCGAGAGGCCGCACAGTGCGCGAATTCATCGTCTGCGTGCTGCTCATTCCGACGGTCGTATCGATCTTCTGGATGACAGCCTTTGGCGGCACGGCGCTTTCGCAATTCCTGAACGATGGTTATCAGGGCGTGCAGGAGACCGTCGTGGCCTACACGCCTGAATTGTCGCTATTCCGGCTGCTGCAGCCCCTGCCATTGGCGGGGCTCACATCGCTGATCGGTATCGTGCTGGTGATCGTATTCTTCGTCACTTCCTCTGATTCAGGCTCGTTAGTCATCGACACGATCACAGCTGGTGGCAAGGTCGACGCGCCTGTAGCGCAACGCGTCTTCTGGGCCACTTTCGAAGGCCTGGTTGCCATTGCACTGCTGCTCGGCGGCGGGCTTGCCGCGCTTCAGGCGAGCGCCATCGCGACCGGCTTTCCCTTTGCCCTGCTGCTACTGCTCATGATGGTGGCGACCTGGAAGACGCTTCAGTCGGAAACCGCGCTGATAAATCGCGCCCGGACAAGGTGAGCGATGGTGTTTGTTCGCCGATCGGGCGAAGCGACCGGTCTCTTAGTGCTCTTATGTGGAGAAGGCGAAACCCTTAAGCGACTTGGAAGCTGAGAATGCCGCGGCCGCTGAGAGGCTCACCTCGCACTGGAGCTAGAAACCGACCTTCCTTTGCCTTCTGGCCCAGGGCTGTCGTTGCGAGGGCTTGCGGACGCCGGCGTTATGCGCGAACTGCCGTGCAGCGGGCCGCGTCAGCAGGCTTTCACAACACGAGCAGCAGAGCGAAGGTCCGAAATGGAGGAGCGCACCGAAGGGCCGGAATTGGCGCAAGACGCTCGTTCGTGCTGGTCAGAACGGGCGACCGCTTACCCCGGTTATTCAAGCTAAGTCATTCCAGTGCTTCATGTGCCTCCTGGTAGCGAAATTCGGCCCGGCTCCAGACGTTCTGTCACGGCCCTTGCTAAGTGGCAGGAACGTCTTGGCCGTCAGGCGAAGAACGCCCGCATCCGTGGCCACCAACCGATTGCGGCGCGGACGCGTCGGGCAGCGCTGGCACCTCTGGTCGACTCGCCGAGATGACAGTGGCAGACTATGTTATGCAGCTGCCGGTCGGATAGTTCGAAGAAGCGCTTGGCCTCGCCGTAACTGTCGTCACTAAGCCCCGCTGCTCGGAAGACTGGATCCTCGAAAGCCACCGTGATGGGCGAACCCGATGCGCGCATGGTCTGTCGTTCGGCGTGCGGGAGAAACTCGGTGCCAGAAAGGGTGGTCAGACGTCGCTTCGGCTGGTCCTTAAGCAATCTAGCCCAGCGCTCGAGACGCTCGATGCGCGTCATAGGAACGACGTCGGCCAAGGCTTGCAGTTGTTCGATGCTGTGATGCTTCATCGCTGCCTCCATTTTTTAGGCGTCGGCTATCTGGGCTAGCCTATAAAGCAGGCGCCTTGTTTGCGCAGAAACTTGGGCCTGCTGGGGACGCCCACCAGGCCCCGCTCTCCAGAGCGCTATCGCTGAGGGGGCATCACGCTCCGAGCATCATCAATTCGGAAACGATCTAATAGTTCCTCCGTGTTGAAGACGGAAAAAGGCTCGCAATCGTCGGCTCAGTATGCCCGTGAGCGTGGAGGCGTATACACCAGTCGAATGTGCTGACTGTTGGAACGTGGGACGAACGCCAACGGACCTTGAGATGCAAGGTGGAACAGATGCAATTTTCTGCTCGAAATGGTGTCCTCGCAAGATAACCTGAGCAACGGTTCGTTCAAATCCCTGTTTACATAAAGACACCGTTCGCGCGTGACAGGGTCAATACCATCGGCCTCGACCGTACCAACCGCCTCCTCCAATTAGCAATACGATCAGGATGATTATTAGAAGCGTCGTGATATCCATTGGAGTTCTCCAGCCACCATTGACTTACACAACGCTTGGCCCGTCCGCTTGTTCCGGCGCAGGCCTGTCGCAACCCGTCGTCGCTCAGCTTGGCGTGCCCGTTGGCCAAGCGATTGACCGTGGTGAACTGTTTGTTGCGCGCGCTCGTCGAACGCGCGCAAATACAGACGTAACCCTCGCTTTCTCAACGTGTCTCCCGAAGCCTGCTTTGCTGAGAGTTCCGGCAGACGATTTGCCGGTGCGGCGATCCTACTCGGTTTGCGTACTGGATTTTCTGGCCATCCCAGTCGGCATGCGCGTGATCACTTCACAGTGAGTTCCATTTGGGCCAAACCGTTGGAACAGCAAGGCGCGCATCGGGATCGGTCGTGATGGTGACCGCTCTAGCGGTCGGAACACGTCGCAGGTTCGCGGATTAAATAAGCAGAACCTCAGCTGTGATGGGAGCCGAATATGCCTATTCCTGGTCCTGACAGTCGCAGTCCCAATCCCGCGCCGGCGCGTCCGCATCCGCCGCCAATAGCCCCGGCAGTCGCGCCGCCAGGTGTTCCGCCACCCTCCCCCGGCCCCGCAGGCAGCGCAAAAACGCGTGTTGAACCGTGCGCCTTTGTGTGGCTGAAACGGATTGTGGTCATAGTGGCGTGTACAGTAGGAGCTGTTGCCTCGGCAACGGCGCAATCCTCAAATGGTGGCGAAGAATTGGTTCCGGCTGACCCCTGTCAGGCAAAGCCCGGGGATCACAGCGAAGATCCGACGGTCGACACGTCAAGAGAGGCTTTACCTTCTGAAAACACCTTGGAACACTGCAAGGGCGTTCTGACTCCGCCAAAGATCGGCGACCACGAGATCGAAGAGCCTCCACCAAACACCGGGACAACGCGCATCATTCGCCCTGGCGATATACCGGAACAGGCTCCGAATTGACGCGGCTGCCGGTCGCGAAGGCAACGCTATGGGAAGCGCTGGACATGGGAATTGAACCACAGAGACCAGCGCAAGAGGTGAGCCGTCCCTTCAAGCAGTCGCATGCCCAGCGCGACCAGCTGATAATAGATCGAAATAGCTAGAGGCAGCGTAGCTCTTATACGCGATTGACCTGCATGATCTGAAGCTTAACTTTCGGTTAAAATTGCCGGAGTTCGCCGGGCGGTTAATTTATTCGTTGATTGTGCGGAGTCGCTTCGTGCTAAGTCGAAACTTCTCGTCAATCGAAGAGCTCAAGATTTCCGAGCGTAGTTTTAATACATTAAAATACACTTCAGCCGCATATTGCGAGTCTATCTGGGAGCAGTTCGGCATACCCGCTCCGCGTGTGGCCTTGCTTCCTAAGGCGAGCACGCAATTCAGCAATCTTCGCAAGATTTTCGAAGTCGTCGACAGCGGCGATGCGGATGCCATTGTTCTGACGGACGAGCGACACGTTTTGGCACTCGATGACTTCCGAAGCGCCAGGAACCTTTGCTTGGTGCCGGTGGTCAATATGACCGGCCGATCCAGCCATGTCGCTGACGTCGATTTCGACGTCGCCGATCCGAAATCGATCATAAAAACGGCAGGCCTTATCAGCAAGTTCGCCGAAAGAAGAGCCCGCCTGTCACACAGATTTCTACTGGCAGATTCACCTGCTTCACAAATGCTGGCGCACTTGTTTGTGTCGGGCGAAGCCCTCACGCCGGTTCGTGATCCAGAGTCCAAGTATTTTTTCGCCATGAAGGGATTTCTCGACACCAATTCGACCGTGCTGATCGCGGAGGCTCTTGCAAATCGAGGCTGGTTGGACAGGCATTTCGTCGACAGGCATCATCAATGTGACCCATGCGGCTCGCACCGACTTGTGGTGAGGGAAGAATGTCCAAACTGCCGGTCAGCCAACCTTGATGAAGCAGAGTTGATCCATCACTACAGCTGCGCCCAACTTGGCCCGGAGGTCGACTTTCGCCGTGGCAATGCACTTATCTGCCCGAAATGCAGCAAGCAGTTGCGAAACTACGGAAAGGACTACGACAAGCCGGGAAGCGTGCAAATATGTGGCGAATGCCGCCACACGACGTCAGAGCCGGCAATCGGGTTTGTGTGCCAAGACTGCGGAGTGAGCATCGATGGCCAAAAGGTAACGACAGTCGATCTGTATTCCTATGCTTTGAGCGACTACGCCACCCATCAGCTCACCGACGGTACGCGGCAGGCACTGCATTCGCCACCACAACTCCGAGACTGCCCAGACGGATTGCAAAAGGAGTTGCGCTCCTTCACGAATGACCTGCCGGTGCTACACGATTGCGTCGTTGCAGAGTTGATCTATGAGGCCAAGGACGAAATCGTAAGTCGGCGCGGCGAAGCGACTTTTACCTCCCTCCGCCGATTGTTCGCCGAAAACTTGCAAGGCCATCTGGCGGGAATGGCCACCGTACATTCGTCGACCGAACGCGATTTCGTGCTCTTTTTCCATCTGACGCAATCCGACCGGGACACTGATGCACAGGTCATTCTCAACATGTGCGAGGCAGTTCTGTCAGACCATCTGCAGCCGAGGCTGCGCATCTTGTGGGGTGGTTCGGATGGGGCGATCGCGTGACTGACATCGAATTCGGCCTCTCGTTTCTATATTCACAGACCCTGTCGAGCGTCGTTGCGATCTTCTGGTACACGCTGATGTTCGATCTGCCGCGCTACGCCCTGCCCTTTGCTGCGCTGGCGCTGAGCCAAAGAAGAGAAGCAACGCAGTCCGATCCGATCGGACAACCCCATTGCATGCCCCTCAAGGTCAGTGTTGTTCTGATTGGCCATAACGAGGCGGATTCGATCCGGGCATGCGTCCGATCGCTTAGGGAGCAGTCGTTTTTCGACTTCGAGATCGTGATTGTCAGTGACGGCTCCACCGATCGAATGAGCAAAGTTGCGCGTGAGATCGTCGGATCCGGTGACGCGACCTGTGTCCTTTCGACTGATGTCAGGGGCGGCAAGTCAAGCGGCGTGAACTTCGCCTGCGAAATCGCCAAAGGCGACATCATCATCAACGTCGATTGCGACTGCTCGTTCGATCGCTTTGCCATTGAAGCGCTGGTACGTGCTTTTGACGACCCTCTCGTCGGAGCGGCATGCGGTGACATCGCCCCGCGAAATGCCAGCGCAACGCTGATGACGCAGATCCAAGAAATTGAGTATTTGCAGTCCATCTCCGTGGGCAAACGCTTTGGCGGATCGATGGAGCAAATAACATGTTGCTCGGGGGCGTTCGGTGCATTTCGCCGCGAGGCGTTGGCTCAGGTTGGCGGGCTCGACGTTGGTGGCGGCGAAGATCTGGATGTTACCATTCGAATGCGCCAAGCCGGCTGGCGCATTGCCTTTGTTCCGGATGCGTTGTGCTACACCGATGTGCCGGAGTCGGTTTACGCCTACATTCGACAGCGTCTGCGGTGGGAGCGTGACGCTTTCTGGCTCAGGTTCAGAAAGCATCGTCGGCTGCTCAATCCCTTCGGGAGCAATTTCCGCTCCGCTGAGGCGTTTCACCAATGGGACTTTGCTCTTTTCAGCGTCGCAAGCACGGTCGTATTTCCGCTCTACCTTCTGTGGCTTGTCACTCATTTTGGGCCCGAAGCCATCCCGATCCTGATCGCCCTCCAATCGGCCTTGTTACTGTTCGACGCCGCAATGCTCGCCTTGGCAAACCGGATAACCCACCGCGCTGCCTTTGGACGAAACGTGCCGTTCCTGCCGGCCTATTCGCTGTTCATGTCGTATGTGATGCGATTTGTGCGATTGACCGCTTACGTCGACGAGTGCTTTGTTTCAGGCTCTCATCGCGACAACTATGTGCCGGCAAAAGTGCGTCTGCTTAGGCCGTGGTGACCACGCATCTATGCAACACATCCGCAAAAGAACGCTTATAGACAATATCGACAAGCAACAGAGATCGCACACCGGCCGTTTGGGTAGGGCGATTTACCTTATATTGCTGGCGAGTTTTTTCCTAATGATTGCGTACTACCTCGTCGGCTCACTGGTTATACTGTCGGCTGACGGAATCGTGCTCAATGACAAGCGCGTCGTTGCGGCCAGCTATCCCGCCACCATTGTCAAGGTTCTGGTCAGCGAAGGCGACGTCGTAGACAATGGCGCCCTACTCGTCCAGCTCGAGTCCTTCGAGATGGTCAAGGAAATCGCCGACCTTTCTGTGCGCTCAAGTGAAATGGTAGTGAAAGAGACCGAGTTGCGAGGACAGTCGACAACAATATCCATTCTCCTGCCACTGGCGGAGCGCGCCTCGCGCGAAAGCGGCGAGACGGTAGCCAGGCTCGACCAGGTAGCCAGGCAGGGGCTAATCCCAATGCGGACACGCGATGACGCTGTGAGCACAAGCTTCCAGGCGACACAAAGGCTGGCTGAACTGACTGCCCAAGGCCTGGACAACCAAGCGCAACTTCGGATGGTTCAAGAGTCACGACAAGTCGCCGAGAACGCTGTCGCCAAGCTTAAGGAAATATATGATGACGGAAAAATCCAGGCCTTGACCGCTGGAGTGGTTGGTTCTCGCGTGCCTGTTCCCGGCCAGTTCGTCCGTCCTGGCGACGAACTTCTTCAGATTAATGGCGGGCGGTCTTACATTCTGGCGTACCTTCCAGATGAGTATCTATTCCCCGTCACCGAGGGATTGAAAGTCGACGTCAGCGCTGGAAGCGATCGCAGCGAAGGCACCGTCGAAAAAGTGCTCCAGATTGCTGACGCACTGCCTGCGGAGTTTCAAAACATGCTGCGACCAAGAGATCGCTCCCGGCTCATCCGCATTGCGCTGCCCAACGGGAGTCCATTTGCCGTTTCTCAGAAAGTCGTGGTGCGCGGCTGTGTTTTCGGATGGTGCTGGGTGAAATGAAAGTTGCCCTAGATGTCGTTTCCAAGAATGTTGTTCAGTCTACGGAAGGGCTGATGCCGCCGAGGGCTGAGTGTGGCCGTGCGAGATTGTAGTTGTCTGCCCACTGGTGAATGGCTTTGGTGCGTTCGTTCGATGAGGCGTATGGCCTGACATAGGCCCATTCGCGCAGCGAAGTCTGGATGAAGCGCTCCGCCTTGCCGTTGTGCGCCGTGCCATCAGCTGCACGAGCCATTCGCCTAGTCCCGTGTCGCTCGGCGTAGCGGATGACCGCCATAGCGCCGACCACTAGAATCTGGTTTGGAGATGCTGCCGAGCTTCTCCGTACCGCTGCTCTCCAGGATCTGTGCCCTCACGACCATGAGCTGAGCTTCGAGCATCCCATGGCAGAGCCGTGCGTCGGGCGGCACCCTCGGATCGTTTTCGTCCATGATAACGACGAGCAACTGCTCGATTCCACCCGCCCGATCGGCGCTAGGTCATCATGGGGCATTATCCTAAACATCGTCGCCTTCATGATGGGCGGAGGCTTTAAACTGCCGTAAGGGCAGCAGAATCATGACAGCCTGACACCGTGTGACACACTCCCATCCCTAGCCCCGCTGGCTCCGGCAGGCGGGGTTTTTTCGCGTTCAAACGGTCACGATGCCAGAAACACCCGTTCGAATTCTGCGTCGGCCCGCTTGATCGTCAGAAACTTACGTTTCCCTTGACGATCGCGGTCCGTTCGAAACAAGTCCAGCCGTTCAAATGACACCGCTGCGACCATGTCCCATTTCACCCAGCCCACGTGCGCATCAAGGCGCGGGCAACGACTCGGCAAAATCGGGAGGGGAAATCGGCACTACGCTACCAATGCCATCCCTATGGCGCCTTGGAGACACGTGCTGCCGTCCGTCTCGCCGTCTTCTTCAAGCATCCGCACCGCTGCCGCGCCACGATGGCTTAGGCGGCCATTTATACGGTACCGCTGACCAAGCTACCCAACGCCCTGCAACCGCAAGCTTGCGGGGCTTTTCTTAGCAAAGCTTAGCTATAAGGCGAATAGCACTGCCGACGGGGACCGTTGTAGGGCTGGAAGGTATTGTCGTAGGCCCTGTAAGACCGGTAGCGGTCATAGCACCACTGGACATGGGCGTCGTTTCTAGTGCGTTGGACATATGGCGGCTGAGCATAACGAGGTTGGTTCAGCGCTCCGCCAATGATAGCCCCCGCGATGAAGGCGCCAGCCGGGAACCAGAAGTCGTTGTATCGACGATAGCCTGGCCGGTAGTCCCGAAAACCGCGGTGCCCATTGAGGTAAACCACGTTACCACGCCGGATTATCCGATAGCGACGATCATCGCGATTCATGCGTCGTTGCCAGTAGCCATCATATTGAACCTGTTGGAACGCAGCCTCTGCCGACGGTGCTTTCAGTGGATAAGCAGGTACGGCAACGGCCGGAATAACGGACGCTACCGCAAAAGATGTGGCGATTGCCGTTGCCATCAGCCGGGAAAGGATCGTGCTCATGATCAACTCCTCATGACGTTACCCAATTTTTGCAACGTCCGCGCCGGTGCAATGGTTCCGGTGAAGCCGTACGAGGCCCTACGGCGTGGTAAACCACGCCCATGTGACAGGCCATTTGCAGGCACCTGTCAGCGCTGACTGTCTCCGCGCCATTGCCGCCAAGACACTTTGCGTGGTACTGCGCGGGGAGCCCCATCAGCCCCAGATGCCGTTTCAGCGTCCGATACTGCTTTGCGTCTTCCACGCCGATAATGTAATCGCGAGTAACCGCTATTTTGATGGGCACCGGTGGGTCAACGGTTCGGCGGCAGCGGCGACAGGTGCCCCCAGTTTGGTAAAGCTGGCATAGATGTCTGCAATCAAGCCCGGCAGATCGGCTGCATGAACCGGGTTGTTGGAACATAAGCTGCGACAAGATCGGAAGTCAGCTCGACAATCTGGCCGCCCGGCTTTGGCAATATTTCGGTCGACATATTTCTCCAATAGTCACGCAAGCGGTATCTAATTTATCCAACGGCTATCATTGCAATAGCCATGGCGAGTACGCCATCGCGAGATTGGCGATCGACCTCCGAAACGTCAGACGATCAGGGAGGTTTGTCCAAAAGAATTTATGCGAGTATCGCCGATTTAAGGTTCAACCGTTGATGACTCGACTGAGATGCGCGGGTTTGTCAAAAATTCGCCATTCAGCGTTCGACAGTCATACCGGAGGTAAGCATGCCTTTAGGTGGTACCTGTTTTGGGCCCGGCGACCTGGATTTCATGGCACGTATCCTTAGGGAGACCCTGCCGCCTTCAGCCACTGACATAGATAAGGAATTGCAGACAGCATCATTGATCTGTCTATATGGATCGGGCATCACAGATAGAGATCGATTGATCCACATTCTGAAGGAAGGCAGCCACAAACGACCCCGCCAAGGTTGGCGGAAGGCGACCGATCGCGCATACCCTCTATCTAGGGCATCCTCGGCCTGAACGAAGAAGAGAGCGCCCGCGCCAGAAGGGGTGCTGTTAGCGCAGGCGCAAGGCTCTCTCGGTTGCCTGGTGGGACGATGGCAAGGGGGCGAGCTTAAGGGCGATTCTACTCCCCGCTGACGCTGCGTCAAGCTTGGGCCGGCAGGCTTCGCAGTCTGGCGGAACCATTCCCACATTGCCGAATTTATGATGCCGGAGCGACCCGACAACCCCGCCGTCACTCGCTCCTGAGCAGCGGGCCTGCCGCTTCTTTTCCAACCGGAAGCGGTGGGCCATCGCTAGTATGCCGGAAAGGTGATGGAACCATGTTGCTCGCTGGCGCTTGGCTGCCCAGGAGAACGGGCAATGCCAGACGACCATCATATTGAAGAGATCATTGAAGAGATCGAAGCCATCCGCGGGGAACTACGGGCTGTGAGAAAACGCATCGCCGCTTCAGCCTCCAAGGTCCTTCTGGAGGAGGCCGACACGCTGCTGTCGGTATCAGAAGACCTTATGAACAAGGTCTTCCAATCACTCCGACGCAAAACACTGTAGCCGTCATGGCTTGCCTTGTCCCGGCATCCTTGTGGCGGCGGGCTTATCCCTTACCAAGAGCTCGCTCAGCGTCGTGGCTGCTCTTTTTAGCAAGTTGCGAGTTTCCAGGTCAGGCAAGGAACCGGGATGGTCGGCCACATCCAGCAATTCGAGAACGAGATCCACACCCTTCTGATGTAATTCGGGCACTTCAAACTCCTCCTCCAACGCCAAGACGCGCGTAACCTTGACTGGGCGTGGAACGACATTCAACGGCGTTCATGTGGCGAGGCGCGTTCCGACGCGGCGCCGCGGGGGTCTTTCGCATCGCATCTCCGGCAACGCGCGCGGCAGGCCCTTTATCCGGCAAACTATGATGGATGGGGTAGAATAGGGGGGGTTAGCGTTGGACGCAACCTTGAGAGAGCACGCACTTCAATCCTGATAATGACCGGAAGGGTGGCAAGGTCGACGGTGTCTGGCGCCGAAGTGACGAGCGGAAGCCGGTCGCGCGGTGCGGCCCGCTGGAGTTGCCGCGTTTCTTTCGCGAATACGGGCGGTAGAGGTGGCTCCCAGAGATTCGATTCAGGACTACATCGACAGCGCGCCAACTTCGCCATGCAACTGGCCGAGGAAGAAAAACTTGCTAGCCTCGGGCGGCTCGCCTCCAGGATGGCGCACGAGATCAATAATCCGCTCGGCGGCTTGTTCAACGCCATCGACACGCTGAAGACGCATGGCGTGCGCGATACTTCGATCAGCCTGATCGAACGCGGGCTGAATGGCATCCGCGAGGTCGTCGATGCGGCGCTCGCTACCTATCGCCCCGAACGATCGCTCAGGCCGCTCAGCGCCGACGATCTGGAGGACGTCAGGGTTGTGATGAAACCGGAGTTGCGCCGGCGCCGGCAGAGACTGGACTGGCAAGTCGAGTGGCCGGCCGAAGTGGCTGCGACGATACCCGGCGGCCCGGTGCGGCAGGCGGTGTTGAACCTTCTGCTCAACGCCAGCGCTGTAACGCCTGAAGGAACTGCAATCGGCCTGAGCGTCAAGCGGACGGCGGACCAGCTGAGGATTTCGGTGTCCGACGAAGGTCCGGGCATGCCCAGGGATTCGATCGCCATGCTGAGCGATGACGATCCCGGCCCGGCGGTGCGCGCCGGACGCGGGTTTGGACTCTGGATGGTGCGCCGCATGGTCGACGCCTGCGGGGGCAAGGCCAATGTCGACGCAAGACCATCGGGAGGATCGGTCGTCACCCTGACCTTGCCGATCCCGGAGGAAACACGGAATGAACGTAGCCATGCTGCCTGAGCGCGCCCGCGTCGGGTTGGTCGAAGACGATCCCGTCATGGGCGGTTCCATCGTACAGCGGCTGGAGCTTGAGGGCTGGGACGTGACCTGGTGGCAGACCGGAGGAGAGGCCGTGGCGGGTCTCGGCCGAGTCGCCGGCTCCCTCGACCTCGTGATCTGCGACATCCGACAGCCGGACATGTCTGGCGAGGCGGTGTTCGAGGAAATGGCGCGGCAGCCGAATGCTCCTACCTTCCTTTTCGTCACGGGTTTCGCCGAGATCGACCAGGCCGTCCGCCTGATGCGCTCCGGTGCGGTCGACTTCATGACCAAGCCCTTCGCGATGGATGATTTCCTGAAGCGGATCGCCATCGGCCGGCGAACCATGCGCGCGGGCATGCGGCCAGCACGCCGAAGACCTCATTCATCGCTTCGCTGCGCATAGCCTGCCGGTGTTGATCACGGGGGAGACCGGTTCCGGCAAGGAGGTCGCGGCGCGGCTCCTGCATCAGGTCTCGGCGCGCGCGGAGCAGCCGTTTGTCGCGGTGAACTGCGCGGCGATCCCGGCCGATCTCCTGGAAAGCGAACTCTTCGGTCATGAGAAGGGCGCCTTCACCGGCGCCCACCAGCGCCATCTCGGTTACGCCGAACGCGCCCGGGGTGGCACGCTCTTCCTCGACGAGATCGGCGACATGCCGGCAGCGCTTCAGGCCAAGCTGCTGCGCCTGATCGAGAGCGAATCCTTCACCCGCCTCGGAGGCGAGGCGGCCGTCCCCTTCCGCGCACGGATCGTGGCGGCCACGCCCTGCGCCCTCGCGCCGGGGCAGGCATCCGGCTTCCGCGAAGACCTCTACTTTCGACTCGCCGTGCTCCCTGTTGACATCCCCCCACTCAGGCAGCGGCCGGAGGATATCGTCTGGCTGCTCGACCGCTTCCTGGAGAATGCCGCCGCGCGCTCTGACGCCCGCATCCGCGGCTTCAGCGCCCTGACGGAAGAAGCAGCGCTCGCGCACCCATGGCCCGGCAACGTGCGCGAACTGTGCAACCGCGTCGACCGGGCCGTAGCGCTCACAGCGTCGGAATGGATAATGCCGGGCGATCTCTTTCCGGATCGTCCTGGAACCCAGGCCAGGCCCGGGTTCCTCCCGCTGTCTGACGTCCGCGACGCAGCGGAGCGTCGGCAAATCGAGCGCGCGCTTGAACAGATCGACGGCCAGGTCATCAAGGCCGCCGAACTCCTCGGCATCGGACGTTCTACGCTGTGGGAGAAAATGACGCGGCTGGGGGTTCGGGCGTAACCCCTACTAGAGCTACAGTTAGGCCTACATCCTGAAGCTCGTTCGATCGATGATGGTCAGCTTTCTCGAAGCAGCCGCCCGAAAGCCGCTAGTCCGTTTCCACCCCCATCGCGGACTTGTGGCCCGACGGAAACCGCAGCTTTTAGGAGTTGTCAGCGGCCTGGTAGCTCAGTAGCCGTTTCCTGCCTGTCAGGATTGCGAACTTGGAAAGGCCAAGGCGGCGAGGCCCAGACATGTCGCCCCGCCAAGTGACCTTTGTGGCGCGGAAGCACAACGCTGTCCATGATTCGAGCTTTCTATCATATGCCGTGCCCTTTTATGTTCAGGGGCGACAATGCTGTGCAGGGGTATTGTGCCACCGCATGCCTGGCCTCTCTGAGGAGGTATCGGCCGCGCTTCCGAAACGTCTGGGAGTTATTGCAGAAATCGGCATGATGTCTTATGTGTAGACAATACGCCCGCGTGGTTCGAAGAGCATTTTTTGATGGGGCTGCCGGGACGTGATGGACCAAGAAACCAACACTGAATTGGCTGACACGATCGAGCTGGACGGCAATGGTCCGATCTACAGGCAGATCGAACGCGCGGTTCGTGCCGAGATCATGAGCGGGCGGTGGCCCGCCGGTCACCGCATCCCTTCCGAGCATACGCTGCTGGAAAAATTCTCGACGACCCGGGCAACCGTCAGCAAGGCACTGTCCAAACTTACCGAAGCAGGACTTCTGGAGCGCCGGCGCAAGCAGGGAACGCGCGTTGCTCAGACCACTGAATCGCATGCGGTGATAGGCTATCTCGATATTAGGCAAGATATCGAAGCCAAGGGCAGGACCTATGCCTACCGGGTGGTTGGCTCGTCCGTCATCACAGCCGGCGCTGACACATCTGTCTGGCCGGAGGTAGAAGCGGGCACGCCCTTGTTGCGCCTTCATGCGGTGCATAGCGGTTTCGGCAAGCCCGAAGTGCTGGAGGAACGGCTCATCAGTTTGCAGGCTGCCCCGGATGCGGTGGATGCGGATTTTGAGGCCGAAACGCCGAACATCTGGTTGCTTGCAAGGCTTCCATGCACGCGGCTTCGACACACCATCCGCGCCGAGATCGCAACCGCAGCACAAGCTGCGCAACTCGGCGTCGCGGCCAACGCACCGCTGCTGGTGTCGCTTCGCCAGACATGGGCTGACGCCATGCCGGTCACCTGGGTAAAATTGATCTACCCTGCCGACCGCAACGAGTTTGTGGGCGAATTCAACCCGCTTCAACCGTGAGCACAACAGATCAGATGGACGGCGCGTCGGTGGACGTCAAAGAGCTGGCCCGCAGAAACCGGCAAGCCATCTTCAATCAGATCGGCGACAGCAGCGTCGTGTTGGTCGCCGCCCAGCCGCACCATGTTTTTTACTGCAGCGGCTATAAAAGCATGGGTTTTGACACCAGCTGGCTGCTCAAGATGGCGGTGGTCTTCGTTGCAGATGACTGGATCCTCGTCGGGCCAAAAGCCGACCTCTGGTCCGCCGCCGAGACCGTCGGCAAGGATTTGCGGTACTTTTGCTATGGCAACTTCTTCTTCGACGACCAGGAACTGCGCGAACGCGAAGGCACTAATGTCGTTGAGTTCGCAACGTTCGATGAGGCTGTTTCCGCTGCCGTCGCGCAATTGGCCGGCGGCAGGCATAAGCTCGGCATCGACAGCGTGGATGGAGCCTCCCACACACTCGTTTCGGCACAAGGGCTGCAACTGATCGACGCGCGCGCGACAGCGGCATTTTTCCGCGATGCCCGCTCGGTCAAGAACCCGCTCGAGATAAGCCTTCTGCGCAGTGCATCCGACTTGACTGAAGTCGCTCTGGGCAACGCCCTACGCGATGCCAAGGCAGGCATGACGGAATACGAGCTTGCCGCCAGAATATCCGCCGAGATGATCTCGCAAGGCGGCTTGCCCGGCTTCGTGGTCGTCACCTCAGGAGAGCGCAGCGCCCTTGCCGATGCCTATCCGACCCGGCGGCGGATCGGTGCCAACGACATCGTGCGCATCGATGTCGGCGCCACCTTCGGCGGCTATTGGTCAGACACGGCGCGAACCGCCTTCGTCGGAGAGCCGGGCAAGGATGTGCTCTCAGCCTTTGCGGCGACGTCGATGGGCCACCGTAAAGCCTCTGACATGGTCGCTCCGGGGATGACCACAGATGCGCTCTTTCATGAGGCCGTGGCAGCCGTCCGCCAGGGCGGGCTGCCACAATACAAGCGTCACCATGTCGGGCATGGCCTCGGCATCGAGAGCCATGAACACCCGACAATCGCGGCCTCGAACCCCGTCACGCTGCTGGAAGGCATGGTGGTCAATATCGAGGCGCCTTACTACCGCCCCGGCTGGGGCGGCATGATGAGCGAGGACACCTTCCTGGTGACCGCAACGGGCGCGGCAGCGCTGACCAGACTCGACCGCGGGTTGTTTGTCATACCTGCGTAACTTTCTGCCCGCCCCGGCCAAGAACGATGTGCGCCGCTTCGACGAAACGATCGATCTCTTCGAGACTGTTCGACAGGCCCGGCGACACATGGATGCCCTTCAACGAGGGGTCTTCATCCATTGCAAACGACAAGACGTTGATCTTGAATTCATCGAGCAGCGCCTTGGCAAACTGTCCATGATCAATGCCGTCGAGCACGAAAGCGCCAAAGCCGGTGCCCGGCTCGGCGTCGATGTCGGTCAGCATCGTGACCTTCTCATGCCTGCTCAGCGGGATCATCCAGCGGTTGCGCATATAGCGCAGCCGCGCGGCCTTCTCTTCCTGACCGATCTGAAGGTTGAACACCAATGCATCGGGAATTGACGCCGGTAGCGCCTTGAACACCGACCCGACCTCCTCGAACTTCTCGATCGAGTCCGCCGGTTTGTTCGACCAGCTCGCCAACATCGGCCAGACGTCGGCGATCTTGTCGCGCCTGACATAGAGAAAACCCGTACCGCGCGGCCCGTACATCCATTTGTGAAGACAGGTCGCGAAAGCATCGCAGCCGAGCTCGTCGAGACGAAAGCAGATATGCCCAGCCGAATGGGCGCCATCGACGAAGCTGAAAATACCCTTGGCGCGCGCCAGTTCGGCCAAAGCCTTCACAGGCAGGACCTGGCCGGTACGGACGACGACATGGGGAAATGTGATCAGCCGCGTGCGCTCGGTAATGGCGTCCGAAAAGGCTTTGACGAACTCGGCGTCGCTGCCGCGACCGAAGGGAAGATCGACGAGCTTGAGCACGATGCCGTCGCGTTCGACGCGCTGCCGCAAGATCGCAAGGTTTGAATCGTAGCAGTATTTCGTCGCAATGACTTCGTCGCCTGGCTTCAGCGTCACGCCATTCAGGACGGTGGCGATGCCTTCCATGGCATTGCGCGTCAGCGCGATCTCGTCGGCACCGCCGCCGAAATAGTCGGCCAGCATCTGCCTGATCATAAGCGAGGAACCACTTTCCTTCAGATCGCGAAATGGCTCGTATTCATCGAGCTCATAAGAAAGCGAAAGGTCGACGAGCGACCTGACCCGTTCGCGCACTTCGAGAGGCGCCGACCCTCGCCGGGTGTTGACCAATTGGGTGTGGGTGTACATCGGCGCCATGGTCTTGCGCACCGCGCCCCAAAACTCCTCGTTGTCGGGCGCATTCTTCAGCGAGCTCGCATGAGCTGTGTCACTGTTCAAAAACATCTTGGATGCCTCCGTCGTTCAGACTGTGTCGGTGTCGTTGCCGGCGCCTAGGCTGACAATTGCTGTGGCAGGCGTTGCGGCTCGGGCCGCGGCACGACCTCGGTTGCCCTGATCTGGGAGGCAATGATGCATGCCGCGCCGTGGCCGGGACCAACCCAGACCGTCGGCGGCTCGGCCGCGGCGCATGCCTCCATCGCGCTCGGGCACCGCGTTCGAAACCGGCAGCCGGATGGCGGATTGGTCGGGCTCGGAATGTCCCCCAGCAATGCCGGAACCTCGCGCGTGGCCTCGATGCGCGGATCGGCACTCGGAATCGAGGCAAGCAGGGCGCGCGTATAGGGATGGGTCGGCCTTTCGTAGACATCGAGCGAGGTCCCCTGCTCGACGATCTTTCCGAGGTACATCACATAGACCCGCGATGCGGCCTGACGGACGAGCGCCAGGTCATGGGCGATGAAAAGACAGGCGACGCCCAGATCCTTCTGCAGGGTCAGGAACAGGTTCATGACCTGGGAGCGGATCGACAGGTCGAGTGCGCTGACCGGCTCATCGCAGATCAGAACGCGCGGCTCTACCGCAAGGGAGCGGGCTATCGCCACGCGCTGGCGCTGGCCGCCGGACAGTTCGCGGGGATAACGTTCCGCCACCGTGTCGGGCAACCCGACCTGGTCGAGCAACTCGTGAACCCGCCGGCGCTGCCGTGCCCTGTCGTGAATCCCGATGATCACCAGCGCTTCGGTTATCGCCTCGCCGATCGTTTGCCGATCGTTGAGCGAGGCATAAGGATCCTGGAACACATACTGGATCGCTCGTCGGGTCTCGCGCAGCTTGCGCCCGCCAAGGCCGCTCAGATCGATATCATCGAGCAGGATACGGCCGCTTTGCGGACGTTCCAGCCCGACGATCGAGCGCCCCAGCGTCGACTTTCCGCAACCGGATTCGCCGACCAGGCCAACGATTTCTCCGGGACGGAGTTCGATGCTCACGCCATCGACCGCCTTGACCCATTTGCCGCGTTCGACGCTCTTGAACCTCGTGACCAGGTTTTCGACGCGCAGGACTGACTTAGTGCTGGACATACGCGCCCCCGTGATTGTGCTTGTTGATGATCGGGCACGCGGCTGAAACCAGCGGCTGAACCGTGGACACCAGCGCTGGGCGATTGATGTGGCAGCTTTCGATTGCCGCGTGGCACCGGGGCGCAAAGGCGCATCCCGGGATAGGTGCGCCCAATATCGGTGGTGCGCCAGGCAACCCGCGAAACAGTGAGCCGGGCGCATCGTCGGCACGCGGAATGGCATCGATCAGACCCATCGTGTAGGGATGGCGCGGTTCGACCAGAACGTCCCCGACGGGCCCGTATTCGGCAACCCGGCCGGCATACATGACGGCAACACGCGAGGCGATGCCGGCCACCACGCCCATGTCGTGCGTGATGAGCACGATGGCCATGTTCAGCCGCTTCTGCAGGTCCTTCAGCAAGGCGATGATCTGCGCCTGCACGGTGACGTCGAGAGCGGTGGTCGGCTCGTCGGCGATCAACAGCTTCGGCTCGGCGGCAACGGCAATGGCGATCATCACGCGCTGGCGAAGCCCGCCTGACAGTTCGTGCGGATATTGTTTCAACCGCGCATCGGGGTCGGACATCCTGACCAGCTTGAGCAGGTCAAGCGCCCTGCTTTCGGCCTGGTTGGAGCTCAAGCCCATATGCAGTTCGGCCACCTCGGCAATCTGTCTGCCGATGGTGCGAGCAGGATTAAGCGCGCTCATTGGATCCTGGAAGATCGTTCCTATCGATCCGCCGCGCAGCTTTCGCAATGCTGGTTCGGCGATGCCGACCAGTTCGGTGTCGTTGAACAGGATCGAGCCGCTCAGGTCGACATTGACGCCCGTCGGCATCAGGCCGAGAGGGGCAAAGTTCAACACCGTCTTGCCGCTGCCACTCTCGCCGACGATGGCGAGCGTTTCGCCAGCAGCGACAGAGTAGCTGACCCCGTCGACCGGCCGGATGACCGAACGCTGGGTGAACAGATCCACGCAGAGATCCGAAACCCTCAGGATATCCTTCGAAGCCATCCGGTTATGCCTTCTTCCATGCAGCTGCCGTGATCCGCCTCTGGCGAAGGGTCTTGCGGGAAAGCGGGGTGGGTACCCGGTTCAGCGCAATGGATTCGCCCAGCAGATTGAAGCCGATCACGGCCAGAGTGAGCGCCAGTCCTGGGAGGATGACCTGACGCGGCGAAGACTCGAGATAGGGCAAGGCATCCACCAGCATCTGGCCCCATTCCGGCGTTGGCGGCTGGATGCCCAGCCCAAGGAAACTCAGCGTTGCGATCGCCAGGGCCACCGCTCCTGCATCTGCCGTCGCGTAGACAAGAACGGCGCCCAGCGTTGCGGGCAGCAGGTGGTGGAAATAGATCCGGACCGGACTTGCCCCGAGGACCCGCAGGGACTCGATGTGCGGCCTGTTCATGACGTTGACCGCAACCGCCCGGCTGATGCGCGCGCTGCCCGGCCACCAGGCGAGTGCCAGCGCAAGGATCATATTCCAGTAGCCGGTACCGAAAATCCCGATAACGGCCAGCGCCACGATAAGGCTGGGCATCGCCAGCCCGACATCGACGATCCGCATCAGGCCCTCTTCGACCCAGCCACGGCGATAGCCCGCAACCGTGCCAATGGTAACGCCAACAGAAAGCGCGAGCACCAGGACAAGGGTCATGCCGACAACCGAGGTTCGCGCCGACAGGATCAGCCGGCTCAGTGTATCGCGGCCGACATGATCGGTACCCAACCAGTGGGCGAAGGACGGGCCCATATGCGCCTGGAGCAGGTTTTGCGTATTCGGATCATGCGGCGTCAGCCATGGCGCGAAGATGCCGAGGAAGAGAAAGGTGCCGACAGCCCAAATCGCCAGCCTGGGCAGGCTTGAGGTGTAAGACAGGAATTCGCGAAGAAATTTCATGGTCAGCTTCCCTGGCGCCGAAGTTTGGGATCGGTGAACATCATCCCGATGTCGACGAGGAGGTTGAGGACAACGAAGAACGATATGAAGACCAGCAGGCACGCCTGAACGACCATGAAGTCGCGGAACAGAACACCCGATAGGAACAGGTCGGCCACGCCCTTGAGGGCAAACAGTGGCTCCACAACAACCGCGCCAACCACCATCGCACCCGTCTGGGCACCCAGCGCGTTGATGTAGGTCGGTGCGATGTTGGGCAGGGCATGCCGGACAAGGATGGTCCGCCGTGTCAGGCCCTTGGCAACCGCGGTCAGCGCAAAGGGCCGCGACATCGCCTCTTCCAAGCCCACACGCACTACCCGGCTGAGCACTGCGGCGGGCAACAGTCCGATCGTCATCCAGGGCAGGATCCAGCTCGCAAGACCATCCGAGCCGAAGGTGGGCAGCAGCCGAAGCTGCACTGCCAACCCATAGATCAAGAGCGCGCCGACAAAGAACGATGGCATCGAGGCGCCAAGCAGGGCGACGGTGCGGGTGGCAACATCGGCGAACCGTCCCGGCCAAAGCGCACCAGCAAAGCCAAGCACGAAGCTGAAGAGCATCGCAAAGGTCGCACCGCCGGCAACAAGCGTTGCGGTGATCGGCAGGCGGCTGGACAAGGCCGGCCCGATATCCTCACCGGTCTTGTAGGAAATTCCGAGATTTCCCTGCAAGGCGCCGGTGAGCCAGTGCGAGTACCGGGTGACGATCGGTTGGTTTAGCCCTAGTTCCAGCTCTATCTTGTGGATGTCGGCAAAGGTAGCCTTTGGGGTGCGCAGCTCCGCGATCAGGACCGCGATGTTACCGGGCGCCGACACCACCAACGTGAAGCAGAGCAGCGTCGCCAGCACCAAAAGGACAAGCGAGTTGCGCAACCGGCGCGAAACTAGTGTCAGCATCGGATCCGCCCTTACGCGCCCAAGGTGATGTTCTTGTAGGGAAGGTCGTATTCCGTCGACGGTGGCGTGAAGCCCTGGACCCGCGGAGCATGCGCCCAGATGATCGGCGCGTAGAACAGCGGAGAAATCGCAACCTCGTTGTAGAGCCAGTCATAGATGGCCTGGGTCGCGCCCGCCACGTCGGCTTCCGATGCCGATGTAGCCGCCAGCACCAACGGGTCGAGGTTTGCCGGATCGAGGAACAGCTTGCCGTCGACGCCATTGTTGAATGTCGACAAGAACAGGCCTACAAGCGTTCCGAACGGCTCGTAGGGCGCGCCCAAGGTATAGAACAGCGCCATATCGTATTTTCGTGCCGGGATGTCACTGTGGCGCGAGGCATGGTCGACCGAGCGTATTGTCAGTTCGATGCCGATCTCGCCAAGCTGCGACTGCAGGATTTCGCCGAGCGAGCGCGAGCCCGCCATCTGCTCTTCAGAGACCACCAGTTCCAGCGACAGCTTCTTGCCGTCCTTTTCGCGGATCCCCGAACCGATCCAGCCTGCCGCATCGAGCAGTGACTTGGCCGCCTCCACGTCGCGCTTGGCGACATCGAAGCGCTTGCCGGCATGCGGAACATTGGCGGGAAACAGACTGCCCGCCGGCTCTGCGAGGCTCTGGTAGAGCACCTGGCCGATCGCCGCCCTGTCGAAGCCGATGTTGATCGCCTTGCGTACACGCACATCTTTCAGCGCTTCGTTCCGATCAGGATTGTAGGCGAGTACGATCGTCGTCGTTCCGGTCTCTACCGTGACCGGGATGCCGGCACTTTCCAGTGCTTTGGCTTCTGTCGCCTTTATGGGAGCCAGGTAGTCGCCGCCGGCCAGATCGATCTCGCCTGCCCTAAGTGCTGCCATACGGCTGCGCGAATCCGGCAGGACCTTCAGCTCGACGTGTTCGAAGGTTGGCAGATCGCCCCAATAGCCATCAAAGCGCTTGAAGGTGCTTTCGCTGTTCGACGCACTTTCCTGAATCCATGGCCCGGTTCCCACCGGTGCCTGATAGTTACCATCCTTATCGACCGACTTCGGGCTGAGGAAGCGCGACGGCCGGACATACGAGAATTCGTAGAGGAGTCCGAGCACCGGCTCCTTGAACTGCAGCTCGACCGTGTGCGGGTCGACGATCCTGTGGCCGGAATACAACCGCGAAGAATTCATCCAGTTGTTGGCAGGCTTGCCGATCCAGCGATCCAGGTTCCACATCATGGCCTCAGCGTCCCAGGGCGTGCCGTCCTGGAAGGTCACGTTCTGACGAAGCTTGACGCGGAGCAGCTTGCCATTGTCCTCGACGGCCCACTCGGTCGCGAGTGCCGGTTCGATCTGGCCGTTCTTGCCGTAGCGCATGAGCGGCTCGAACATGAGATCCTGCACGGCCCACAGGCCGATATATTTGTGCGGATCGAGATTTCCCGCCGGCTTTGCGATCGCAACGATCAGGTCGCCATGCGCCTTGGCCTCCTGGGCGTAGGCGGCAACTGTCGACGACAGACCGCCGAATAAAGCCGGCGCAACCGCCAGGCCCTTGAGAAAAGTGCGTCTTGATGCGGTCATCCAAGTTCCCCTTGTGACATTTATGGTGGTGTCGCTGCCCGGCTTGCGGCGTCGCGCAAGGAGGAGACGCTCTTTTGTCTAGACAATAAAAACGTAGCTTGTTTCTTTTGTCTATGCAATAGGATTCTTGGTACTTCTGATGCTCGCATTTTCGTCACTCTCGGCGACAGCCCCAGGCGCTTGGCATCACAGCGCTGACGGCCGATCTCGGCGGCGGGGCTTCCATTTCACGGGCGGGCGAAGTCCTAGCTCGAGACGGGGTAATTCGCGTGCTCAAGCATATGGGCATACTGCCGGACACTATCGTTGAGCCCACCGATGCAACACGATCCATGGGGGTCGATGGCAGGCAAGCCTTCACCTGTGCGCCGGTCAGGATCTTCGAGCCCGCGGTTGAGCTGGGAGAGGGGGGCCAGCTGAGCCTCCGCGAACGGTTCAGTTCGCGCGGTCGGGCCTAGTCGCCTGCCGACGGGCTCCGGCGCCTACCGAGCCAGGGGATTGCCTGTTCAAGCTTGTAGTCGATGACATGGCGGTCGGCGGAAATTCTCTCGCGTTGGGACTTGGCTTGACGAGATGAGCCATGAGGAAAAGGCCGCCGGCGAGATAGACGATCGCGCCGATCATAAGCATGACGACGCCGCCGATCTGCTGATCCTGGCCGGCATCCAGCACGATGCCGAAGCAGATGACCTCGCCGCCGCCATAGAGCGGTCGGGGACTGAGCCCCAAAAGTGCGCCGAGCAGGGTCATGTGGATGGAAGTGAGCAGGAGGGCTGATGTGCCCACCGCCACGTGGCGTGGTTCCGTTGGTGCTGCGAAACTTGTCGACCACAGCAGCAAGCCGACGGCGAGAAAGATGAGTTGTTCCGTTGCAGTAACGAGGTGCGAGGTTTCCGCTGCGGCGCGCAGAACAGGGGCGTGCCATCCCCAGACGGCGACGAGCTCCAGGAGCGAGGCGATGATCGGCAAGGCGAGAGGCATCGAATGTCTTGGGCGCCAGTTTTGAGGCAAGCCCAGTGCGATCAAAGGCGCGGCAATGGCGATCACACCCATATGAGCTAGCATGTGCGCGGCGAAGGAGCCGCGCCAGGGTCCGAGTAAGGGCCCGAGCCAGATCAGCGCTAGCATTGCCACGCCGCTTGTGAGCGCCAGCCCTCTCATCGCAGACACTCCGTCAGGAACACGGCCGGAAGCGCGGTAAAGATTACGGCCACGAAGCTCAGGCCGGACAGCAGCATGGTTGCGTAACCTTGGAAGAGAAGACGGTCGCGACGGGTGGGGTCGTCGTGCGGCGGATCGCCGGTGCCGAACCCCCATTGGCGCCAGGCGAGCAGCGCCGCGACGACGATCATCGCGAGAGACAACAGGGTGATGCCGGCGATAAGGGTGCGGAGATCGAAAAATTCGTTGCCCAAAAGACGGGGCTTTGCGCAGAAGATCGCCGTCGAGACGTAGCAAGCCAGAAAGTGCAGCGCCCACACGACGGGGGCAGTGAAAAGCGTCCACAGCGACTCGATTTCCGGAGGCAAGAGGTGGCGCATCACAGCGCCTCCGGAAACAGGCCGACGACGGCGAAGGTCACCAGCGCGGTCACCAGCATGAAGTGCCAGTAGAGGGCTATGTTGTGCAATTCCATGTCATGCCGGTGGGTGAGCCGCCCGGCCAGGCTGCGTGCCAGGCAATAGAGCTGCATGATGCCGCCCGCCGCACCGTGTAACGCCGCCCAGATGACGAGTGTCCAGACGATTGCCGGGTAGACGTGGGCGGTAGGGTTCATGCCGGTGGTGAATGGTCCGGCGAGAGCTGCGGCGCAGCCGGCGATGGACGTCAGCGCACCGCAGCCGAGAAGGATCCGCGCCATTGCCAGTTTGCGGCGCCGGTTCACCTCGCGTGCGCCGAGCGCTGCGGCCCAGGAAAGCGCAAACAGCGCCAAGGCCACCATCGGCCAGAACATGCCGGGGCCGGCGATGCCGCCGGTGAAGTCCTCATGAACGGTCCAGAAGAAAAAGTATCCGAAGGTGAGGCTGGCGAAAGCCGTGCCGTCACCGGTCATGGTGATGAACATCGCCCACCAACCCACGGATTTCACCCCGGATGCATAGAGCGGCAGGGAAATGCCGTGCCCGATGTCTTTTTCATCTTTTTCCGGGATGTCCCCTGTTCCGATCCACAACCACCACAAGATGGCCGCCATAAAGGCGAGGCCTGAGATCAGGGAGACGATCCACCATTTGAACGTCAGGGCAACGAACACGGTGCCGAGCGCCAAAGCGCTGATGATCGTGACATAGGATGTCCCGCCGACCCGCAGAACCTGTTCGGGCTCGGCGTCTAGGACGGATGTGACCAGCGTTTCGCGTCGGCCTTCTTTGGCGTCGGGCAAATACCAGTCTCCGGCATTTACCTGCCTGGCCAGAGACTCCTGGTCCCAGAGCGGATAGCGGCTCTCGATGCGGGGAATGGAGCGGACGCCCCAATTCTCTTCCGGCTCGCTGATCCATTCCAGCGTGCCGGCGTTCCACGGGTTTACCTCGCCGCGCGGCTTCCCGCGACGATGCAGGGTAACGTCCATCACCACGGCGAACATGCCGATGCCAAGCACCACGGCGCCCATCGTAGAGATCAGGTTCAGCCAGTCCCAGCCAATATCGGCGGGATAGGTGTAGACGCGACGCGGCATGCCGCGCAAGCCGGTGAGATGCATCGGGAAGAAGGTGATGTTGAAACCGGCGAACATCAGCCAGAACGCAAACCGGCCGACACGATCCGACATGCGTCTCCCGCCGATTAGCGGGTAATAGTAATAGAGCCCGGCGAAAACAGGGAACAGCATCCCCCCTATCAGGACATAGTGGAGATGCGCGACGACAAAATAGGTGTCGTGCGCCTGCCAGTCGAAGGGCACAAGTGCGACCATGACACCGGTAAGCCCACCCATGACGAAGATGGCGATGCCGCCCATGGCAAACAGCATTGGCGTCGAGAAGATGACCCGGCCGGCCAGCATGGTGGCGATGAATACGAATATCTGGACCGCCGTCGGAATCGCCACGGCCTCCGAGGCCGCCGAAAAGAAAGCCAGCGAGATCTGCGGCAAGCCCGTCGCAAACATATGGTGGACCCAAAGGCCGAAGGACAGGAAGCCGGTGCCGACCGCCGCCAGCACGATCCAGGAATAGCCGACGATCGGTCGCCTTGCGAAGGTGGGCACGATCATCGCGAGCAAGGCGATTGCCGGCAGGAAGATGATGTAGACTTCGGGGTGACCGAATATCCAGAACAGGTGTTGCCACAGAAGCGGGTCGCCACCGCGCGCCGGGTCGAAGAACGGCCAGTCGAACATGCGCTGCAGTTCAAACAGCAGATCCCCGGCGATGAGCGGCGGGAAAGCGAACAGGATCATTCCTGCGACGATGAGCAGATACCAGGCAAAGAGCGGCATCAGGTTTACCCGCATTCCCGGTGCCCGGCATTTCATGATGCCGACAATCAGTTCCACCGCCGCGGCAAGCGACGCCACCTCGATGAAGGACAGACCGAGCAGCCAGATGTCGGCGCCGATGCCGGCCTGTTCGCTGGTCGCCAGCGGCGGATACATGAACCAGCCAGAATTGGGCGCCGCACCGAAGAAGATCGACCCACATACGAAGACGCCGCCGATCAGGAAGCTCCAGAAGCCGAAGGCGCCAAGACGAGGAAACGGCAGTTCGCGGGCACCCAGCATGGGCGGCAGCAGGAATATCGCCACAGCTTCGAAGATCGGCACGGCGAACAGAAACATCATCACCGTGCCGTGGAGCGTGTAGACCTGGTTGTAGGTCTCTGCGGACAACAGGTCGTTTTGCGGCACGGCGAGTTGGGCGCGGATGAGCAGGCCGAGCAGGCCCGCAAACAGCATGAATGCGAAGGCCGTGGCACCATACCAGAGGCCGACCTGCGCATTGTTGACCGAGGTCCAGTAGCGCCACCCCTTCGGCTTTGCCCAAACGGCACGCAGTTGCGCTTCCTCGGTGGCTTTGTCGCGTCTGGGTTCCGGCTGCGCGCTCATTGCAGCCCCTTGAGCCAGGTTGCGATCTCGGTCAGTTCAGCGGCGGAGAGATGCGAGTTGGCGGGCATATGAGCGCCCGCTTTGACTGCACTCGCATCGGCAATAAAGCTCGCAAGGGCTTCTGAACCGCTGGCGAGCTGGCCTGCGCCGACGGTCAGGCGGGAACCGACATGGGAGAGGTCCGGCCCTGCTGTCGCCTGCCACGGCGTTCCTGCGATACGATGGCAGGAGCCACAACGTTCGCGTTCGAACAGTGCGCGTCCCATGCCTGGCGCCTCCACGCCGCTCGATGGCCGGCTGCGCGCATTCAGCCAAGCGTCGAACGCTGCGCCTTCCATCACGATCGCCGGAAAGGCCATCAAAGCGTGTGAGGTGCCGCAGAATTCGGCGCATTGGCCACGATAGGTCCCGACTTTGGTAGGCTTCAGGGACAGGCGGTTTTGTCGGCCCGGGATCAGGTCCATCTTGCCACCAAGGGCCGGGATCCAGAAAGAATGGATCATGTCGGTGCTGGTCAGGGCGAATTCGACCCGCTCGCCTACAGGCAACCGTATCTCGTTTGCCGAGACCACACTGACGCCATTTGGGCGCTGGTAGACGACGTGCCACCAGAACTGCCTGCCGGTTACCTCGATACGCAAGGTGGCGTCGTCGCTTCCCGCAATAGGACGCAGCGACGGCATGAGCCAGAGTGCGTATGCCAAAAGGGCTGCCAACACGGTTACCGGTAGCATCGCGCCGCCCCAGAAGATCACCCGTGCCGCCCTGTCTTCCGGCAACGGTTCGCGCTTCCATCGAGACGCGTAGAGAGAAAGCGCGACCACGAAGGTCCAGATCTGCAGGCCGCCCGCGATCATGACCCAGAAAAGGCGCGCGACCTGTCCTGATTCTTCGCCCGCCGGATCGAGTGCCGACTGCACACCGCTGCAGGCTGAAAGAACGGGCGTCAGCGCCGCAATCAGCAGCAGTCCAGCGGATCTTTGCCGAGCCGATCCCGTTTTTGCAGGTATTCGGAACGCCCTCTCCGTTTCCATTGTGACGAAACATCGCGATCATGAGAAAGTTCCGAAGCGCTGGGCCAGCGTCATCGGAGGCGCAAAGCGCAACGCAGGGAGAAATGCGAATGACACGGCAGGTATCAGGATATTCAACTGCGCAAGTGGCGTTGCATTGGAGCGTTGTCGTCCTGGTGGCGTTCCAGTATCTGGCGCATGACGGCATGGAAGCCGCCTGGCGTGCATTCCTGCGGAACGAACCAAGTGCACCCGATACCAGCCTGCTGGCCTATATGCATGTGGTGGCCGGCGTGACCATATTGCTGCTTGCTCTCGCCCGCGTTCATTTGCGCCTCACTCGCGGTGCGCCGCCCCCTCCACCCGATGAGCCGCGTTTGCTGCAAATCCTTTCCGAAGCGGTGCACGGTCTGATCTATCTGTCGCTGTTTCTGCTGCCTCTGTCGGGAGGCGTTGCCTGGTTTGCCGGTGTGGAAGCAGCCGCTGCCGCACACAATGTGCTCAAAACCGCACTACTCGGCGCCATCGTGCTGCACATCGCCGGCGCCCTGTTCCAGCATTTTGTTCGCCGTTCCGACGTCATGATGCGGATGTTCAGGCCGCAGCGCTCCTGAGGCTGTGTACGGTGCTTCGATTAAATTGCAACTGGAGCCAGCCCGACGCGTTGAACGCAAAAGGGAGCTCCTGCCATGAAAAAACTGATCCTCGCTCTCCTCGCCGTCCTGGTCATAGGCATAGTTGCCGTCGGGGCTGTTTTCCTCTCCTCGCGAGAAGAGGCGAAGGTGGCGATCGAAGACCAATACGGGCCCGATCCAAAGCTGCCCGAACCCGATCCCAGGATACTGCCGACCGTGCATCAGGCCGAGGCAGAGCCGTGGAGACAAGGCGAGATGCCGAAGCCTGCAGAAGGCTATGCAGTCAACCAGTTCGCCGACGGTCTCGATCATCCTCGCTGGCTGCTTGTCCTGCCCAATGGAGACGTGCTGGTCGCCGAAAGCAACAAGCCGCCGCAGGAAGAAAGCAGTGTCTCCATCCGTCGCTGGGTGGCTCAGAAGATCATGGGCAGCGCCGGCGCCAACGCGCCGAGCGCAAACCGCATCTCCATTCTGCGCGATGCTGACGGCGACGGTGAGGCGGAGCTGAAACAGCCATTCATCACCGGGTTGTTCTCGCCCTTTGGCATGACCTTGCTCGACGGCAAACTTTATGTGGCGAATGCCGACGGCGTCGTTGCATTTCCCTATCAAGAGGGCGCGACCGAAATCACCGCCCAGCCCGAAAAGATTGCCGACCTGCCGGCTGGCCTGAACCATCACTGGACCAAGGATGTCATTGCTTCGCGAGACGGCACGAAGCTCTATGCAACTGTCGGTTCGAACAGCAATGTCGGCGAGAACGGCATGGACATCGAGGAAGGCCGCGCCGCGGTGCATGAGATTGATCTGGCGACAAAGCAAAGCCGTCTGTTCGCCAGCGGCCTGCGCAATCCCAATGGCCTGTCATGGCAACCTGACAGCGGCGAGCTCTGGGTTGTGGTCAACGAGCGTGATGAGATCGGCAGCGACCTGGTTCCCGATTATATGACATCCGTCAAGGACGGCGCCTTCTATGGCTGGCCCTATAGTTATTACGGTCAGATCGTCGACGACCGTATCGCGCCGCAAATGCCGGACCTGGTCGCAAAGGCGCTCAAGCCGGACTATGCGCTAGGCTCGCATACGGCCTCGCTAGGCCTGACATTCAACACCGGCGATCTGTTCGGACCGGAAATGAAAAACGGTGCATTCGTCGGTCAGCATGGGTCCTGGAATCGCATCCCTCGAAGCGGCTACAAGGTGATCTTCGTTCCATTTAGCGATGGCAAGCCGGCGGGCCCGCCAAAGGATATTCTGACGGGCTTTCTGCGCCCCGACGATACTGCGGCCGGACGCCCGGTCGGCGTAGCGATCGCGCGCGATGGTTCGTTGCTGGTCGCCGATGACGTCGGCAACAGGATATGGCGTGTACGCCCCGGCGAAGACAGTGCGGCGCTCAAATAGGGCATCCACTGTCTGTCGCCTATAGGGTTGGCCATATGGCCCATCTTGGTCTAGGGTACCTTCGCCAGATACGGGGACCACGTGCACCATTCGCCTTGGCAACGTACCATCTAAACTGCAAGATTGAGCCGGGGCTGATCAAGCGAATTCATTGCCAACGGGATCGATTTGGCGAGCTCGTGCGTTGTTTCAGACCTATTGCGGCTGCCCCCTCGTTGGGCAGCTAATTGCGAGTCATCTATGTTGGACCCTCCAGGCTCCTCGGCTGAAAATACAACCGTCCTCATCCATTATTACCGCGGCGAGATGGCGAGGATGTCGAGTTGGCGGTCACGGCTGGATCAGACCAGCAATTGGGCAATCACCGTTACCGCGGCTATGCTTTCGGTGTCGCTGTCGACCCCGACCGCCCATCACGGCGTGCTTTTGTTTGCTATGCTGCTGATTGCACTTCTGCTTTTGATCGAGGCACGCCGCTACAGGTTTTTTGATGTCTACAGGGCGCGCGTCAGGCTTCTGGAACGGCATTATTTTGCGCCGCTTTTTTCTGATGCCAGTCAGGCCGATCATCAGGTGGCCGGGCGTCATCAGGCCGAGCTTCATCAGAAATGGCAGCTTGCCTTGGCAGACAGTCTGAGAAAACCCACATTCAAGATCACGCAGTTACAAGCCGCAGCCCGCCGCCTCAGGCGTAACTATGGTTGGATGTTCCTGATCCTTTTGTTCGCATGGCTCCTGAAAATATCTTCGGCCATGCTGCAACCCGCCGGCGCCGTGGTCGATGTGCAGGCCCCTTATCTTGACCTGATTGCGAGCGCTCAGTTGGGGCCCGTGCCTGGTGCGGTGGTGATGGCGGCAGTTGGATGCTTCCACCTTCTGCTGCTGTGGATTGGCTGGCAAGATCCACGTTATGACGAAGCAATCGAGGGCACCGTCCATGTTTGACATCGGTGATATCAGCCAAACATGGTCATGTGCGATCGGTTGCGCCAGAACCGCGGCTTGTCAGCGATTGCGGAGAGACGTTCGATGAACTTCATTTCGGTCATGGCGCCTACCGAGGAGGTTGCCCGGGAGCAGGCGTCCACCAAGACTGGCTATGACCCGGACACCATCGGCCGAATGTCCCACATTTTCGAACAGGGCAATAACAGCCGCCAAAACACTTTCATCTTCGAAACAGACAACGACGTCACCAAACACCCCCTCTATGCCAAAGCCACGCTTGCCCAGGTCTACGACCTGACTGGAACAGCGATGAACGATGGTCCGGTGCTCAGGTTCGGTCCTGAAGTGACTGTTGGCGGATAGCATTAGGCGTTTGGTTTCAGCAGTGGCGTTTGTCCCTGCTGCAATGGGGTGTTTATCGCATGCCGCAATGGCAAATCGAAAAGCCGCGCGACATACTGATTGGCTTCCTGAGCGAAACAGGCGAAGCCATGGCCAGTCGGTGTGGCGTTGGACAGAAGCGGCGTCCTGCCGGTCGCGGCTAACGTTGGCAACACGAAATGGCGCGTGGTTCCAGAACGCCGCCAGCGGAGTCGTCGGTTTGATCAGCACTGGGCGAGTATGGCGGCAATCTCGCCTGCCATGATCCTCTCGCGGCCGATGCGTCCCTCGAAAGAGGCGCCTGTGAACGAAAAGCCACAGCTCTGGTAGAGCGCATCGGCCTGTTTGTTTTGTGTATTAACCGACAACATGAGACGCGAAATTCCAGGCCGGTTGTCGCCCACCCATTGCGCAGCCTTTCGGACTGCCGCCGAACCAAGCCCCTGGCGTTGGAAGTGAGCGCCGATGCGAAAATTGTGAAGCGTCATGACATCGGGCATTGCCCAGACGGGAAGTGCGGGCGCTTCCCTCAGGACGAAAAATCCGATCGTGCTTGCATGGTTGATCACGATGAACGGATGAACGGCAGACGGATGGGGGCTGCTTCGCAGGCGGTCGAACAGCTCCGTTGTGGGCCCGCCTGAAAACTCCTTTTGCCCTTGGTCAAGACCGAGTGCTGACACAAGGTGTTCGTCGGACAAGAGAAGCTCCCGGATCTGAAGGTCCATATGCATGGCTCGATTGTTATGGGCCCAGACCCGGGCTCGTATCATATCGCGGTGGCACGCCAGATCGATTGAGCACCGATCCCTCCAGGCCATAAAAGTGCCTGGTGCCTGCAAGAGCTGCCTCTGTCACTTCGATGAGAACGCCGACAATCTCGCAGTCGTCCTGGTGCAGCGGGTCGCCCAGTAGCTCCACCGTCCAGCCCATAGCGCGTAGCCGGTCTGGCCAGAATGCTTCGCATACGACGCTGATCTTTCGAATTCCAAGCTGTTGGCTGGCCTCGAGCAAGCCGCAAAGCATCTCGCCCGCCAGATGCGCTGGTTTACCCGAGCTGCGGTAGGGCAATGCGATGAAGAATCGTGTCCACTCAAAGATATCGGAGGCGCGAGGCGGAGGGCCATTGGCAAGTTCGGGAAAGACATCGCAAAGCAGATGCGGCTTGGTGGTGGGGACGAGTCTGGTCCCCCCAACAACGTCGCCGCGGCCATCGATCGCGATCAGGTAGACTGCATGTTCGTTGTCGAAAGCGTCCATCTCAATTGCGATCGGGCGCGCAAGCGCCCGCCATTTTCGTTCAACCACGTAGATTTCATGGCGCAGTTGAAAATATCTCTTGAGTTGTTCCTGATAGAGTGCCTTGTTCGACCAATCGACAACCAGGATATGAGCCATGGTGACCTCCAATCCTTAGGGTAATCAGTCGCCAGGCTCGTCGCTATAGCCAAATTTGGTAAGGGCGATCACCTGGATTTCTCCAAGGACCAAAGCTCTCACGATTGCCTGCGAGATATTGTTTGCGCCCAGCTTTTCGCGAATGTGGCGCTGATGCGCTTGAACCGTGAATTTTGATACGCTCAGGATTATCGCAATGTCTTCCGCTGCCTTTCCCTCGGCGCACCACTGCAGCACCTCGGCCTCGCGTGGTCCCAGGATTCGCTGGCGTTGGCGGTCAAGGCGGCCTTCAAGCCGACAAATTGCCTGAAATGCATTCAGGCATAAGGCTTCAACCAGTGGCCGGTCAGACGGAGGCACTTCTACCCTGTCTCCCGCGGCTGTCACCACGGCAGGACCATGAAGCGGGATATGGACCGGCACGCAAAGCCCTTCTTTCATTGAGAAGTCACGTGCCTCATCCATCACCAGCTTGGCACGCGGCGACATGAGCTCTGGTTGCAGATCGCCCCACAGGAAAGGGAAGGCGCTGCGCCGGCATTGAGCGACACATGGGTCATGCTCAAAATGTCCCTGCTCGACGTAGCGGCAATACCATTCCTGCCGCCAGCCATCACACAGGATTTGGCGGCGCCAGTCCTGATCCTCGAAAACCGGCAGGCCAGTGATCAAGAGGTCACTGAAGCCATAACGTTCGAGGTGGCGTTGAAGCGTGGTCAGCACTTCGGCGGTCGTCTTGACGCGCAAGAGTTCCCAACTGGCGTGTGCGAGCCTGAGGAGCTGCCGTTCTTCTTCGATATGTATTGTTCGCCTCCATGGTCATTAAAGACTTCTGAAGGAAAGAAAATACTTCGAAGACCGAAAAGCCTCAATTTACTTTAATTCGCACTTTCTCATAGTCTAACAAGCATGAAATTGTTCAAACCGTGAAAGTCAATAGTTATTATTGGCGAGTTAAACCATAATTCTGGGGTCTTGAGATGAACTACGGGCTCTCCTCGGGAACGGGGGCAACTTCGCTGCCTTCGATGCTGGCGCGATCGAGTGCGGAAGGCTCTGCGATCAATTCCCAATCCTGGACACCGAGCGTCCGCGCCAGCACTTCCAGCGTGTCGAGCGTCGCATTGCGGCGGCCGGTTTCAACGCTGCTCACATAGGCGCGCGAAAAGCCCGACAAGACAGAGAGTCGTTCCTGGGACAACTCCCTTTCCTTGCGAAGCCGACGGACGTTCAGACCAAGTCGAAGGCGGATGTTCATGATGGCGCAGCACCTGCTCTGATCACTATAGGATGGCACACTTTAGGAGTCATTTTGATTGACATCAACCGCCATGCCTGTTTGAACCAATCATGTGGAGTGATTGACGTCCATCCCTGAGAGGAACGATGAAGCAGGCTTTTCGATTGTGGAAGGTTCACTCCCTCTTGTCGCAAGACCAGTGCGGACAAACGCATGGTAAGCTTGGCCGATTTGTTTGGCACCATCTGTTTTTCGCGCGTTCTGGTACTGCCGGACCTTTCATGGAGTTTCACCCATGAGCTTCATCGGCTATAGCTGCATCCGGTGTGGCGCGCATTACCCCAAGGATTTGAAGATCGATTCCAGGGGCTGTCCAATCTGCGCGGCGGTCGCGCCCGCCAATCTGGCGCCGGTCTACGGTGAAAAATCGCATGCAGACAGCGCGTCCCCCGCAGTAGGGTCTGGGCATCAATCACTGTGGAAATACAGCCGGATGCTGCCTTGCTCGGAGGAGCATATCGTCACTTTGGATGAGGGCCAGACACCGCTGATACAATGTTCGCGGATCGGTTCATCGCTCGGCGTGGCTGACCTTTTTGTCAAGGACGAGAGCCGCAATCCGACTTGGTCATACAAGGACAGGTTCTCGACGCTTGCAGTCTCAATCGCGCGCTCGCAGGGCGCCAGGGTTGTTGCGACGGCCTCCTCCGGCAATGCGGGTGCTTCGCTTGCGGCATATGCGGCACGCGCAGGAATGGAATGTGTTGTGGCAACATTTGCGGGCACAGCCAGCCCCATGTTGTCGCAAATCAGAAAGCATGGCGCCACCGTCGTATCTCTGGCCAATAAGGTGGATCGGTGGACATTGCTCGCCGAGGCGCAGCAGCGGTTCGGCTGGTTTGTTACATCGCCTTTCAGCGCGCCTGTGGTCGGAGGGCACCCCCTCGCCATTGAGGGCTACAAGACGATCGCATATGAAATCGTCGAGCAGAGATCGGGCAACGTTCCGGACTGGTGCGTGATGCCCGTGTGCTATGGCGACGCCCTGTCTGGCGTATGGGCGGGTTTCAAGGAGCTGTTTGACGCCGGCAGCATTGACCGTCTTCCCAAAATGGCCGCGGCGGAGGTCCATGGTTCGCTGTCGGCCGCGCTCAGCGAAGGAACCGACAGCATTGCTGAACAGGAGCTCTCGTTTGCTTCCCTTGCCGTGTCGATAGGCACGGCACGCAGCACCTATCAGGCCCTCAGGGTTCTTCGGGAATCGTCGGGTCATGCAATCACGGTAACCAATGACGGGCTGGTCGAGATGCAGTCCAGCCTCGCCAGGACCGAAGGGATATTTGCCGAACTTGCTTCGGTCACGCCGCTCATGGCGATCAAGATCCTTTCTGAGCGGGGTCTGGTATCCGCCAGCGATTCAGTGGTTGCAGTCGTCACTGCTGGTGGCCTGAAGGATCTGGATCGATCGACCGACCCCGAAACACGTTATGAGACTTATGGGACGACCGAGGATGCCTGGCAGTGGCTGTTGAGCCGGCGGTGACTGATAACCCTCGCAAGCGTGCGGGAGATGCTGCCCCTTCAGCGTTCCGTCGGCTGCAGGCGCATCACCTCATCAAGACTGCGTCGTCTCCAGTCAAAGCGTGTCCAGGCGGCCTCTGATCGGGGTTCGATCCTGGAGAGCCGCGTGGGAGCGTTTGATGCCGGGGTCCTCCAGCCGGGCAGGCTGGCAAGCCAGGTGTCACTGTAGAGCGTATCGGCGTGTCGATGCCCTTCGTCGGGCATGATAACAGCCACGCGTGCATCGGGCTTGGTTTTGGCAACCCACTGCCCGACAAGTGCGGCAGCACCACTGGTCGGGCCCATGAAAATGCCGTGCTGCCGGAACAGACGATGCGCGGCGTGGAATGCCGGGAATGCGCCTACCCAGTGAATTTCGTCTATCAGCTCGTGGCGGACATTTGCAGGCAGAACGCTGTTTCCAAGACCCCGAAGCGTTCGTTTTCCAAGCGGTTGTCCAAACAGGATGCTTCGATGTGTGTCGACCGCGACAATCCGGAGATGAGGGAAGACCGATCGCAAAAACGTGCCGGTACCGCAAAGCGAACCGCCAGTTCCTATGCATCCGACCAGGCAGTCTATCTGGCCCATTGCGCGCACAAAAAGATCGGCCAATCGGGCGTAGGCCAGCCAGTTTCCATCACTGTCATACTGCCGTGTCCAAAAGGTTTCCGGCTCGCGGTGCAATATGCTGCCCAGATTATCGAGCCGGCCAGTCTGGTTGCCGTCGCCTCGGGGATCGTCGAGTGCAATGACCTCGGCGCCCAGGCGCTGAAGTCGTGCCTGATACTTGGGATCCATCAGGCTTGAGGCGGTGACGAGCGTCAAACGATAGCCACGCGCAGCTGCAAGGAGTGCCACCGCCATCCCGAATGTGCCTGAGGTGGTCTCGACAATATGCGCATTGCTTTTGATCTCGCCTGATGCTTCAGCCCGATCGAGGATGAAGCGGGCGGGCATCAACTTCATCAGCGGGAAAGCTGCGGCGACGACGTTTTCTGCCAGCCGAGCCATGCGAGGCGTCTCGAGTGCCTCGAAATAGTCTGGATCAAATCTCAACTGCGCCTCCCCCCGAATAGATCGGCTGCACAACCACGTCTTTGAAGCCGGCTGCGGTCGCCGCATGTGCAGTTCTGCGCGATGCATCGGCGATGCCGACCGCCGATGCATCCAGAATGATCCCAATGAGAGATCCGCTATGGGCGACCTGAACTCCGCAGGCGTCAAACTTTTCGGCGATCCCTAGGGCAGTCGCGAATTGCGCCTTTGCGAGATGACGTTGACTGATCTTTGCGCTGAGTGTCGCGGCCTGCCCCAATAGCCGAGGGTCCTGAAACCGTATCGAGCGGGCAGCCAGCCCTCTCAACATAGAAAATGTCTGGATCTCCTCACTGGAGTAGCGAGCCGGCGGCAAGGCAAGCGTATCGACCAACTGACCGTCATTCGCTTTGAAACCTATGACGCGGATCGGCGGCAGTGCGTCGCCAAAATGCTCGATCACTAAGCCTTCTCGCTGGGCAAACAAGACAGCCTGGTCCTCAAAAGCTATCGCGTCACTGGCTTGCTCTGCCTCGACCGCCAGGCAAGAGATGACCGAGGGACGGAGACCCATCTCAAATGCATCGGCAACAGCTCGAATCGTGGCAACGACATCGGCGGTGGAGGAGCCATATCCATGTCCGACAGGAATTGTGCTTTCAACAGTGAGCAGGCCGCCTCGACTATCTTTATTGAGGTGTCTCAGCGTCAGCGATGCTGCTTTTGCAGCCTTCGTCTTCTCCGGTGGCATCACGCTAACCCCTTGGCCGCCGGTGATCCGGAAAACCGCAAGGGAACTCATGTGACTGAGCGGGAGCGTGACCAATCCGCGATGAAGCCGTCCCCTCTCATCCTGGAAGACGCCCTGGATCAGCTCGCCATGATGTGCGCCGGCCCGGCCCGCTCCTGATCGGTCTACCAGGAGCGCTTTGGTCGGCGGCAGTGGTATGTGAGGAGAACTCTCTGGCCTTCTTGTCACGTCTCATCTCCAACCATGGGCTCGATGAGAAGCTGGTCGACCGAAGCGGATCTGTCACTCGCCACAATTGGCGATTGACCCGGTTTCCGGGCCGCTGATTATTCTAACGAGATTTCAAGGTTCCTCACCGGCATTGCCTGCGAGGGCCGCCGTCGTAAGGCTGGTAGGTGTTGTCCTCTGATCGATATGAGCGATATCTGCTGAAGCAGTATTCCACGTGGTCGGTGCCGACGTAACTCTGGTGGTCTGCATAAACCAATTCCAATGGTCCCCCAGACGGTCGATACGTGACTTGGTCGCGATCAAACGAGTCCCCAGGGTCGGTCGGACCGAAATATGGCGAGACGCATTCACGTCGTCCACCCCTGTAGGGAGTGTAGCTGTTGTCATAAGCGCGATAAGAACGATACCGGTCGGAACACCACGCCAAATGGGCTGCAATCGTTTCGGCTTGCAAGGGTGGCTGGCTGTTGGATTCAACTTCGACGGATGTGCTTTCCACCGCAGGCATAACGCCTGGTGAGGCGGACTGATTTTGGGATTGCCTTGGGACTGGTCGGGCTGCAAGACGATCGAACGCTTGCGCTGACTTGTTCACCTTTACCGGATGGTGCGTCCAGACTTCGGTCGATTCAGTGGCCAGAGAGAGTTGCTGTTCGGGCTCGGCGTTGAAGAATGCAGTTGCCGCAATCAGGCCACTCAAGAACATGACCAGCGCTAAACCGAGGCCGTACACGGCCATCAGCAGAGGTTTCATATCGCGCTCCTGCGGCATATCTTGGCACAAAATGCGCGACGCCGATGGTGGTTCCCTCGCAAAGACGGGGTTGAGACGGCGGACGAATTTGCAACGTCAGGCTCAAGCTCAGGCTTGAGCCTGCTCGCCGCTTATGTGTGCAGCCGGGCCCTCTGCAGCGAATTGTGCAGCGAGAACGTCAATCGAGATGAACAACAGGCAGCGGTGCTCCGCCTTGGGCTAGGTGCTCAGCATAAATGGCGCGCCAAATCTCCGGTCACGTCAAGCCGCGCAGGGCTAACTTATCTAACTTGCACCGTTCATGTGGGCCACGTCCGCGGTGCTGGGCTGCCTCTCAAACAATATTGGCTCTCCCGTGCATTGCGCGACATCCAGGACCAAGCTCAAGATATCCTCGAAGGCCACATTCTCCTGTGGGTTCTGCCTCTGAACGAGCTGCGCGATCTCCACGACGTTGATCGGGCTTGCGGTTCTGGCGGCAGCGACGGCCGCCGATATCCTTGCCTTCAGCTCTGGGGATAGCGGGCGCATTTGGGTGTCTCCTCTAAAGCTGGATTATCGCCCCAGAGCAAGTTTTTGGCAAGCAAAAAGTACAAATTATAAAATGAAATCATATAGTTAGCAATATCATGCAAGTTGGTGGAGAAACCAGAATTAGGCTTGGCTGGCAAATGGAATTGCTGCACAGAATTAGACGACAGCGGTATTGACTGGATTTGAGGCAAACTCCATATTTTAGCTACTTACTCATTCAGCGCCTTTATGCCGAAAGATGGGTGTCGCGATGCCTGAGCTTGAGAGAGGCGAACGCCTGCAGATTATGCTCAATGCAGAAGAGCTGGCGGCTGTCGAAGACTTCCGTTTCCAACGAAGAATGCCGAGCCGGGCTTCCGCAGTTCGCGAGCTGCTACGTCGAGGACTTGCCGCAGAAGGCTTCGTGGAGGCGGCTGTTGGAGCGAAGTCGCAAGATTTTGGCGTTATTGATCAAAATGGAAACGCCGACCCGGACAGCGCGTGAAACGTCGCGTCGCGTGGCAGAGTTGCGAAATCTTAGCGCGCAGCCACGGTCAGGCGCTAAAGGTCGGTATCGAGACCGTTTTCCGGGGAACTCGTGGTCAGCTGACTCGTGTCTGCAGTTTCAAAGCGTCGCCAGGCGGGCATTGGACATTGCCATTCCATAGGCTTGTCTGAGCGCGAACTTTTCTTCCAGCGCATCAATCACAGTTGCGGCAAAATCCGCTTTGTACATGGTGGCGAGCCTTGTCAGTCCGCCTGGCGTGAAGACGTTGATCTCAAGGAGTTTGTCGCCGACAATGTCGAGCCCGACGAGAAACAAGCCGTCGTTCACCAACTTCGGGCGCACAATTTCGGCCAGAGCCAACATCTTGTCCGTTACCTTGACCTTCCGCGCAGTCCCTGCGGCATGGATATTGGACCGAACGTCGCCTTTGGCTGGCACCCGGCGAAAGGCCGCATAGTTGCCATCCCGCATCAGCGGGCGGCCGTTAAGGAGGAACAGACGCACGTCACCTGCTTTAGCCTCGGGAATATAGGCCTGGGCGATCAGATAGCCATCACCGCTCGCCGCCTCGAATATCTGGTTCAGATTGAAATCATCGGCGGTAGCGATATGGAAGACATTCTTGCCACCCGATCCCTGTAGTGGCTTGACGATACAGCCCTTCGGCTGGTTGTCGATGAAAGCGCGTATTTCGGTGATGCTGCGCGAAATCAGCGTCGCGGGCCTGACTATTTCGGGGAATGCCTGGAGGTAGAGCTTGTTCTGCGCTTGGGCCAGTCCGTCCGGATCATTGACCACCATCATTCCGCGCTCCGCGGCAAGCCGCCCAAACATGATGCCGGCATTGGCGGCCCATGGTCGGTCGGTAGCGTCCAGCGAGGGGTCGTTGCGCAGAAACAGTAGGTCGATATCGCTTGCGGCGAAGGTTTTCTTCTGGGAATTGGCCTCCTGTAAGGCGTTGTACAGCTTTTCAGTGGTCTTGTAGGGGCCAGCCGGCAGAACCACACCGCTGACGGCAAGGCTGTCATCCGGCCGGAGGATAAAGTCGCCTGGTTCGACATAGACAACCGAATGGCCGCGCTGGGCCGCTGTCAGGGCAAGCGTGGTCGTGGTGTAGCCTGCAGTTTCTTTCTCAACGGAATTGACAAAGAGGGCAATGCGCATCGGGGCTCCGTTTATGTTTCAATCATGTCGACCGGATCCATGCCGGCCATCGCCTTCTTGAGACGCGGTCGCGCCACTTCGGACGACAGGAACGCAGGTTCGAGCTTCGGGGCGCGTAGCAGACCGCGCGCGCTCAGTTCCTGGATGATGCCGAAATGGTGCGCGGAGATCTTGCCGATCCAGAACGGTGTCAGGCTGCCGCCATTCTTCAGATGTTCCAGCACTTGCACCACGCCGCGCAAATAGATGGCGTCCTTGGCAAATCCGCCGCCTCGGAAGACACGCAACACCACGTTGAAGGCGCTACGGCGATCGAGACCGAAATCGATGTGCACGACGCGGAAAGTGTCCTCGAACGTCGCGCCATCAAGCATTGCCTGGCATGCAAGGACCCTTGCCGCAATCAGCCGCAACCGTGCCTCAGTCATGCCGCCGACGAGATACTCCGCCAATACCGCCAGACCTTCTTGCATTCCCTCATAGCCGGCAAGGCCACTGCGCAGGATTGTGAGCCCCTGCATGTCACCGTTGAAGTAGGTCAGCAGGTGAACACCGATCTCGTGACTGAGCAGCGCCAGAAGACGCTCCGGTGCGAGTTTGGTGTCACGCGAGATGAGCAGCCGGTTTCTCGATACCAGCAGGCCTGCCGGCAAATCCGAGCGGATTTCCACAGAGGCCTCGAAGTCGGGATATGCAGCGCGATATCGAGCGATCATTTCTCGCGCCGCGGCAGCAACGACATCCGCGCCGAGGCACTTCTGCCTGGCCTTGGGTTCAAGGTCTGTTGCCTTGTCGAGAATGCCGCGTGCCCGTGAGGCGAGCTCCGGCTCGACGCCTCCATAAAGGGCACGCCCGAGTTCGGCGAAGCGAGGCGTTTCGCGCGCCGCCAGCATCGACAGCTGGAGGTCAAGTTCCTGCTGTTTTTCGGAGAGCAAGCCCGCAAGGAGCGGATCTTCAAGATGATCGAGCGCGACGGAATAGAGCTTCCGCTTCTGATCAGTGACCTCGAATTCGTGCGGCCGATAGAGCAGTAGCGGCGCCCGCTCGAAGCCACCTGCCTCGAACTCCAGCCAGGCTTGCTCTGCGTTGATAGGCGTAACCGCCAGCAGGAAGTCGAAAGTCGATGCAATCTTGTCCATGTCCCGATCGGCGCGTGCGACTGCGTCAATGAAGACACGGCGCCCCAGTAAACGATGGGTTGCCGGCGGTTCGAGTTGCGATGCCTTGAGGAAAGCGCTGACTGCCTGCAATGCAGAGTCGACCATGTTAGCCACGACAAGGTCGCGTAACGCGGGGTATGTGCCCTTGCCGCCAGGTATCCGATAGATCGGCGCAAAACGTACGGTCAGGCATCGGATGTCGCCGAGAATATCCGAAAGCTGTGGCTCTTCGCATGCAGCAGGATTGAGGTCGCCGACGCGTGGAGTGCGATACTTTGCATCTCGCCTGGAGGCAGCCGTCGCAAATCGCTTGAGGGCAGCCTTTTCTTCCGTCGTGTCGCCGCTCGCCAGTGCGATCTCGAAAGGTGGCAGGAAAGGCGCATCGTCGGTCAGGAAGCGGTCTTCGGCCAGTTCGCCGATGTCGATGACCAAAAACGCGCCGCAGCGATCATGCATCGTTGTTGCCACGAGCCGGGCTATTTCGCCGGCGAGTTCGGAACCGGTTGCGATCAGGTAAGAGGCATTGGCGGAGACGGCATCGAATGCCGCGCCCTGGGCGGGACCCACGTAGATGTAGAGAAAGGGCAGCGGCCGGTCTATGTGCAATCGGCTGCCATCGGCGAAATCGTAGCGTATGGGCTTGCCCTCTTTCAGCAGCGCATCCAGTCCTGCTTCGATTGGGGCTAGCAGAGACAACGCTTCAACGAGCTTAGGCTTCATCCCATGCCTCGCAGCGCAGCCTCCAGTACGGGCACTGTGGACGCCAGCATGCTACGCAACCTGTCGATCGTGGCTCGATCGGGTTCACCGCTCCATTCGTCCATGAAAACCTTCTTGAATTCGACAGCAATAGCACACCCACTGCCGGGAAAGTTGGCATGGACGAAGCGTGTTTGTTCACCCTTTCCCTGGAAAGACACATTCTCGCGTATGTCGATCGGCTCGCCGTCGAGAGTGTGGCCGCGCAGCGTCTCAATGAAGCTGTCGACGATGGGTGCCCAGCGCTTCCGGTCCATCGAGAATGTCCCGATGTTAATGTCGGGCGCTTCCTCCTGCGCTGCTGGTACTGCTTCCGGCCCGGCGCGCCGGTGATTGTAGCTGTGGACATCAATCAGTACGAACCTGCCATATCGGTTCTCGATTGCCGAAAGCACACGCTTCAGCTCGGCGTAGTAGGCATCATGGAAAGCGAGAGCCTCAGTCACAACGTCTTCGGAGGGGGGCTGGCCCCAGACCTTGAGGCCCCAGGACTGTTCTGGCGACAGATAGATCGCGGCTTCACGCGCGCGGTTCAGGTCAACTTGAAAACGCGAGCGATGAACGATGATCTGGGTCGGGAAATCCGCAATGAAGTGCTCGGTAAAAGGGTCTTCTTCGCGCAGGCGTTCCGGGTCGGGGAGACACATCAGCGATCGGCAGGCAGCGCTCACGTACGTACCATTGTGGATCGCAGTGCCAACAACTGGTGAATCTCCCAGCTTGATGGTCCAGCCTGCCGGTGATCCATCCGGATCTTTCGTTGAAACTGGCTTGTTCACGTCATCGAAATGCGCGGAGGGGTTAGACGGTTCCCCGTCGTCGCGAAGCAAAGGGTGTTGTAGCGGCTGGGCCTGGCTCCAAAGAGGCGATTTCGGAAACCGGCTGCCAAAATCGGTCCTCGGCATCGCGGTGAGGTTGGGCCCTCTCCTCGTGTTCGCATGCGACCGGTACTGCCTGGTCACCGTTTGCGAGAACTTCTCGGCACCAGCAGTCGAGCTGCCAGCATTCCTGCGCCAACTGCTATCGCCATCAGTGACATGGTTAGTAGATCTATCGATTGGGCGCGGGCAGGAATGCCGTGTCCGCGTATGGACGACGATGAAGTCAAGTCTACATCGATCACCGGCTCAAGGTCGAACCTTGTGCCATGCCTTACCGAGTAAGCCCGGGTCAGCTCCGCTCCGAAGAGAAATATCTGCGAGGAGTAGAAAACCCATAGCAGGATGACCAGAAGACCGCCCGCCGCTCCATATGAGGATGCTGTAGCGCTGGTACCAATGTACCAGCCTATGAGCGATTTTCCCGCGGTGAAGAGCGCTGCCGTCACGAGAGCGCCCGTCATCACGTCGCGCCAACCGAGCCTGCGATCCGGCAGCACCTTGTAGATAGCGGCGAACATGGCGGTGATAAGCGCGAGCGAGACAAGGGTATTGATCACTCCAAGGATCAAGGTTCCAAAGGGAAGATTTGCGTTGATGATGTCGCTCATGGCTGTGATCGCCGTGCTGGCGACAAGGGAAACGAGAAGCAGGAACCCCAGTGCTGCGACAAGCCCCAGGCTCGCGGCACGTGCCCGCACCAGTCGGGAGACCGAGCTGCCGGCGGGTTCGACTTTCCAGATCGTGTTCAGCGCCGTTTGCATTTCGCCAAACACGCCCGAGGCACCTACGACCAGGGTTACCAGTCCGATCGACGCGGCCCATGCCCCAGCTGTTCTTGCCGAGGCACTTTCGAGCGCCACCTGCAGCAGATCGGCACTTTGCGGCCCCATCAATCCGGATATCTGGGCCGACAGCGCCAGTTGTGCGGCCTCGTGGCCAAACGCAATTCCGGCAATGGCCACAACGATGAGAAGGATTGGCGCCAGCGAGGTCGCTGCATAAAATGCCATCGCCGCGCCGTGGCTGAAGGCATTGTCATTGATGAAAGCAAACGCGCTTTCCTTGATCAAAGCCCACGCATCCACAATTCGCATCAGGCACCTCCCTTGCTCATGACATAGGTCCGTGTCTACAAGGGTCGAGAAAAAGAAGGGCAGCGTGGATGGAATTGTGAAGTGATCGCCGTGTAAGGTTGGTGACGCAAGAGGCCTGCTTCAACGTACCCCTAGTCGATGATCTTCCAGTAGGAATCTTTACGGATCACCTTGCCGGCGCGGGATGTGTAAAAGTCGCACCCTTACACCTCCACGCTTTTCCCTCGCGCGTGGTGCCCGTCAGTGTCCATTTTGAGATCCCGGTGTCGGCAGCCCAGTCCTCAAAAATGCTCCGCATTGCCATAGGGGACGTCAGGCAGCCCCTCGAAACGTGTGCTCAGCGCTTTTCGCACATTCGGTTTGCCCTCGCACCGCGAGCCCCATTGCTCTTTTACCCTTGCATTTCCAAGACGCAGTCATCGCAAAAGAACTCCATGATGCGATCAAGATCGTGCACGTTGAAGGCATCGCACAGGCCGGTCAATGTCGATCGGATGTCCACTCGGAAAAGCGTGGTTTGCCGTCAGCCCCCATCGCAACCGTGCAGGTCGAAACGATGATGCTCCGTCCCTGACGCCTAGCTGAGAGCAAATCGCTCAAGCATTTGCTCGAGCCGCATGTTCTGATCACGGAGGTGTTCGACCAATAGTAGCTTGAGCCGCTTGTTTTCTGCGTCGAGCGCGGCGATCTCGTCGAGACCTGGTTCAGTGTAAACCGCCGCAGGAGCCGTTTGCGCAAGGGTCCCGGGCGACGTCGAGCGCTGCCTGCGTCCGCTGCGTTTGATAGCAGCGAGCTTCGATATCGTTTGTGGCTCTGGTATGCCGAGAGGCTCTGGTGTGTCGAGAGGCGCTTGTATGTTGAGAGCCTCGGCTGCGACTACTTCAGGGTCTACGTCGGTATGTTCAGAGCTCCTGCGAGGCAGCTCATCAGTTTTCAGATCGTCGCCTGAAAGCTGCTCAATTTGAGGGGCGTCGACAATGCCGGCTGTTTCGGCCACAGAGCCCATGTCGACCGGCGGCAGATCGACCGTATTTGTACCGAGCACAATTTCTGTCTTGGGGGAATAGGCCAAATCGGAGGCCTGCCCTTCAACTTCCCGAGCCAACGCCTTGAGGTCGGTGTCCCCCCAGATCGAGTTCGTCCGCGCCTTTTGTTGGCGGCGCGGCGATTTGAACTCAACGACGAATGTCCGCTGTGGCGTCTTCATGGTCAATTCCAGGCAATTCTTGAACGTAGCAAGCGCGTGTCAGCGTCACTTCGCCTGAGATGCGCATACAGCACGCAGCTGTCCGCGACAACGGACAGCGCAATGGCATTGTGGTCAGCATTACTACTCCGGGCAGTCAGGAGCGATGCATAAAATTGGGCTAATTCAGCCCCAGTCTCTTGCGCAGCTCGAGGTTTTCTGCCCGCAATTTTTCCGCCAGCAGGCTGCGAAGTCGATTGTTTTCCGCTTCGAGCTGAACCAGCTCGGCCAACTCATTGCCGCCAATGGCGACCCTCTCGACCTTCCGAGCGGCCGGCGCATCATTCTTCTTGGCGGCCGGCTTTTCGTTACGCTTCCACTGATAGTAGGTCTGCACCGATATCCCAGTGCTCTTGACCACCTCCTGCAGTGGGGTCTTGCCCTCGGCAACTTTCTTGGCGATCAGCTTGAGCTTTTCGGCTTTCTCACTGTCGCTGTATGTCTTTCGTTTGGCACCAGGCATTTCTACAGGCGCAGGTTCTGACGCATGGCTAGCGGTTATCGCTGCTGCCTTCTTGCGCTTCGGCGATTTCTGCTTCTTGGCGTTAATTCCTTCACCCGATTCGCCGGTTACAACCGATGCGTTGTTTTCGTCATCCATATGTGTCGCCCTCGTTTGATAAGCGCCATTACTCGAACGAGTAGCAAACAGAGTCAACACGTCAGGAAATCGCCCATTGAAGCGGTAGCCGCTAATGTAACGCTGCGCCCTTGGTGCAGTGGCCAGCACCATCAATCCCGTATCTGCTTTTCAACCCATGCGGTTCAGCGCGTTGGTATGCAGCGTAGATAGCATAGGTGAATACATTCAAACGCATGCTACATTTCTTCAGATAATTCCTTTGTCTTTTGCTATCGAAACGGCCTCCACCAAATTGGTCGCGTCAAGTTTCTTGCGGGCGTTGTCCAGATAGAACTGGACGGTTCGGTACTGAAGATTTGTAATGAGCGAGATCTCTCGCATGTACTTTCCCTTCGCCGCCCATTTCAAACATACGGCCTCTTGAGACGACAGTGTAAGCGAGCAATTCATGAGTTCGGAATCTGCGATAGCCCGCAGTCGATGATGTATATAGAGGACGGCCTGTTCTGCGCGTGCCACACTGCCAAGCGTCGGATTTGTCGCCTGGGCAGATGTCAGTGATAGCATCAGTAAGCTGCCATAGCTGCCATGCACCGGAATAGAGACCCCGGAGCAGAGGCCGTATTGCTTGGCCATGGAGCGAAACCGCTTTTCTTCACTCGAGAGATGGCGGCTGGGCCAATCCTTGGCAGTCCAGGTGAACATCTGCATGAGACGCTTTGCCATCGTAATGACCGGGTCGATACGCGCAAACTGGCTTCGCAGATAGTCATGCTGCCACTCGAGTGGAAAACTGTTGATCGTTGAAATCTCTTTCGACGTCATCTCGAAATAGGCGAAGCGTTCGAAGCCGCAGGCAAGCGAGAATGATTTCAACGCATTGCGGATCGATCGTTGGTCGGTCGATGTGTCCAGAGCATCAATGAGTGACGTTATCTGTCCGTCCAAGGTCTGCCTCCGGTCTCAGAAATTGTTGTAAAGACTTCACAATGTCTGAGGTATCGAACGGGCAATGACACGCAATCGCATTATTTGGCGATTGACAGCTCCAATCATTCACGAAGGCGCCGGACGCAGCAGGCGATGTGCATGAGCCTGCCCGGTCGCCGGCCTAAATCGCGATAGGGCTTTCTGGACGCCAGCTTTTTCGTGATCGAGACGTGCTGAAGCGCCCCTGCGAAGCAAGTTATGCGATTTCCGCGATTTTCTTATAACCAACGGGCTCGTAGCAAAAATGTTGGATGACCGCGCCTGTCGGCAATTGCGGCGAACCTTTGGAGGAGTTCGGGGCTGAACAGCGATGACCGTGTCCGCCAGTAAAGCCTGATTGCGCGATACTCCAAGGTGGCTGCGAGGCTGAGGCCAAGATGGGGACCATCTTGACCTCAGCCCATAGCCTTAACCTCGATAAGCACTCGGAAAGATAATGTCCTGGTCGACGAGAACGTTGAACTTGTAGCCGGGTCGGATTTCGAGGGTCGGTTGGACGTCGAGGTTCTTGCTGATGGTACGCTCTGCCACGCGCCCGAAGGTCTCAGCGAAGTTCCGCCGGGCAGCGTCTGATGCGCTGTCATGGTTAGCGCGCGTGGAGGATTTCGGGACGGCCATGTCGATGCCTGTCCCAATGATCGCGAGCAGGATCGCCGAGCCGAATGTCTTGAAGTAGTGGTTGTCAACCTTGTCCCTGAAGCCGCCATTGCCTTGCGCGTCGGTGCCAGCCATGCCGTCGATCTGCAAAGTCGCCCCATTCGGAAAGACGATATCGGTCCAGATCACCAGTACGCGCGATTGGCCGAATGAGACCTCGGCATCGTAACGGCCAAAGAGCTTGGTGCCCTGCGGAATGAGCAGACGATGACCGGTGGCGCTGTCATAGACGTTCTGACTGACCTGAGCGGTGATGCGGCCGGGCAAGTCCGAATTGATGCCGGTAATCAGCGTCGCCGGTATTACCGAACCGCGTTTCAGCTCATAGGGCGATTGCTGCGGCACGAGCTTGTTTGGCAGGTATCCAAGTTCCCTCATGTCGGCGTTGAAAAAGTCTGCCTTGGCGCTCTGGCCATTCGGATCGTGGTTCTGCCCCCCGATGCCTGCCTTAAGTGCGGCAGCATAGAAATTGGCAGTCGAGGGAGCGGTCGCGGATGCTGCGGATGCATTTGCGGGACCGCTTGGCTGCTCTTCCTCCGTGGGTTGTTCCAGCTTGTTAAGGCTGATGGTGAGCGGCGAGTCATAGGCGGCATCATTGGCCTGCATGCGCGCCATCTTCTGGCGATGGCGCTCGCGAATGTACTGTTCGCGCTGCTCGCGTTCGAGACGGGCCTTCCAGACCGTCTCGGCTTCGCCCTGCTCAACAGATTGCTCTTCGCCTTGTGGTCGGTGTACGAAAGGATCGTCGGCCACTTTCTGCGTCTCCGCTGGTCCAGCCGGCACAGGTTGGAGCACGACTGCTTCTATCGGCTCACCGATGATGCCGTCCGACACGCCCCGTTTCAGCTGGTCGGCATATGTCGACGCAGAATTGCTCGAGGCTGGGTCAATGCCCTCGTTGCCCCGAAAGAACAGGCCGCGCGATGTCAGGCCAAAGATGATCAGGGCGAGGACCAGCATCACGAGCACGGCTGCGATGACGACCGGCAAGCGGTTGATGCGGCGGATACTGCTCTCCTCGTTTGGCGCACCGCCAAGCTTCAAGGATTGAACCATGCTTCCCCTCCCCTATCCGCGGCGCATGACCGAGAGCGGACTTGCAGGAGATGCACCCGACATTGTCGTTCGGTATGCACGTCCGAGTTCAACCGTGCTGGTCGACATGCGCACCAGTACCTGCCCCTCGTGGCTGTCGACGACATAGGCAAGCGCGATCTCTTTCTGGCCGCCCGTTTTCTGGTCCGTGGCGACAGCATACCCCCAACTTTTCAGTGATGCTTCAAGCGCCTGGCCGAAGGGCGAGCTGTCAGGTTTCATGATGATGGTGCCGTTGGCCGGGCCGATCTGCTCGGCAAGCTTGGTCACCATGTCGCCCGCAATGGCGCTGGCAGCGGATCCTGAAATCTCAGGCGGCGCTGAACTGGCCACCAAGCCGTTGCCGGTGGACGTCTGACAACCGGCAACTGCGCACGTGAGAAGCAGAACGGTAAAGGTGCGGCGCATCCTAACGCCCTCGCCTGATGGTGATCTTCTCCTGTTTCCAGCCGACGCCTGAGACAAGGACGGCGCGCTCCACATGATAGTCAACCACCATCATGTCGGCTTTCATCCGATAGTTGACGACGCGGTTCTCACCCCCTGACACAACGAATAGTACCGGTGCATCCTGACCGGAGACGGATCGCGGAAACTGGATGTAGGTCTTGGTTCCGTCGGAATAGACCCGCGTCGGGCGCCAGCGCGCATTGCCGGAGATTGAGTAGGCAAAGTTCAACTGCTCGGCTGGAACACCGGCGCCCGGAATGAGGCTTGCCTCGAGCCGTGCGTTCATGTCGGCAAGTTTCGCACTCACATCTTCCGGATACTCAAACCCGACACGCGCCATATATTGGTGCTCATGCGACTTCAGCTGGATGTGGTAGGTTCGCCGCGAGGTCGTCACCACCATCGACGTAACAAGATCCGGTTCGGAGGGCTTGACGATCAGGTGGATCGCCTGCCCGCCGATGGCGCCGGAGGTCGCTGGCTCTACCTTCCAGCGCACCGTATCGCCGACCAATACGTCACGCACTGCTTCGCCTGTCTGAAGCTCGATGTCGCAAACCTGCAGCGGCGAACAGACGACTGAGGGCTGGATCTCACCATAGAGGAAGACCACCTTGCCGTCGGCGCCCTTGGTGACGAGGCCTTTCTTTCCGCGCCATTGCCCGGAAATTCCGGTCCCCCTTTGCTCGTTGGCACTCATGCCCTCGGCATAGGCTTTCGGAAGGAAGACTGGAGCGGCGGCGGCGAGTGCGGCGACAAACGTGGTCACGAGGGGGAGAGTTGCACCGACGGGTCTGGTGGCAATGATCATGAGTTGGGCTATGCCTTTCATAGCTGCGCGGTCCAGTCGAAGTCGCGGAGGTAGAGACCGATAGGGTTGAGCCGGATGACGCCCTCATCCTGTGGTGGGGTCAGTGTGACGGTCGCGATGCCGCGGAAGCGACGCACGGCCGTCTCTTTGCCCTTGCGGTCGCGTTCGAACTCGGTCCAGTCGAGCTGGAACGACTGCGGTGACAGAGCAACGATGTTGTTGACCTCGATGGCAACGGTTGCGGTCCTGGCCTTGTCGAAGGGCGAACTCGAGCGGAACCACGCATTGACCTTCTCGGTCGCGGGGTCTGACGTCCTCAAGTGCGCGTACGTACGGTCGATGTACTGCTTCTGCACGACCGCATCAGGGGTCACGCTACGGAAATTGGAGACGAAGCTGCCCAGGGCGGCGCGGACGACACGTGTGTCAGCATATTCGATCTGCTGCGGGTAGCCCGCATGTGCCGAGGTTCCAAGCTTGTCGACTTCAACGATGTAGGGGATCAGTTTGACTTGAGTGCTCTGGAACAGCGCATAGGCGAACCCGATCACCGCCATGAGCATTCCTGTGATGCCGACGATACGCCAGCCGGCGGCCGCCTTCACATATGAGCCATAGCGCTCGTTCCATTCCTGGCGTGCTGCGAGATAGGGATTTTCGGGCGGTTTGCGCTCGGCCATGAGGGGTTCTTTCCGGGCTAGTTCTTCTCATCGAGCGGCTGTGGTGCGGCGATGGTCCTGCCGGACGGCCGGCCCTGGTCGAGTTTGGCGTTGGCGAGCCCGAGCAGAGACCCGGCATAGGCTCCCGGTGCTGCAATTGCTTTTTCCTTGGCCGCCGATGCCGCAGCCCATCCGGCACTACCGATCCCCGATGCCATGCCGCGCATGGCTGCTCCGGCCATGGAAGCGCCGCCCGCCCGGGCCGCACTTGCCGCCGTAGCGCCGCTCGCAACGGCACCTGCGCCAAGAAAGGCACCGCCAGCGGTGTAAGTCGCTGCGTGCCCACCATGACGTATCGCTTCCATGCCGCCGGAAACGGAAACTCCTTGCACAACACCCTGAAGGATGGCGGGGACGTACATGGCGATGATGAAAACCACGACGGCTATTCCGGCGATGGCCAGCGTGGTGACAAACTGTTCTGACTTTGCCGTCGGTGCTTCTGCCAGGCCGATCAGCACTTCCGAGCCGATCCGGGCGATCATCACCAGCGCCATGAGCTTCATCCCGACCGAGAAGGCATAGATGAGGTAGCGGACGGCAAAATCCTTGGTGAAGGACGACCCGCCAAGGCCGAGCATGATCATGCCAGCGAGAAGGCCGACATACATCTCGACGAGCACCGCGACGAAGATCGCCGCGACCAGGCTGAAACAGACGACTACCACGACCATTGCGAAGACGGCGGCTATCGCCAGCGCATTGTCTTCGAACAGGCCGAATTTTGCCTGTTCAGACATCTTCGAGGCAACGCGGATGCCGGCGTCGAAGATATTGGCGGGTGACGCCGATCCGCCACTGGCGCCGATCTGAAACAGGCTGTCGACGACCGCTCTTGCGAAGCTCGGGCCCTGATCGAGGATGAATGCGAACAGGCCGATGAACATGATCCGGCGCACGAGCTCCGCAAACCAGCTGTCGAGCGAGGCTGTGTTGATCGCAAGCCAGACCGCTGCAATCGCAACCTCGATGCCGGCGAGTATCCAGAATAGCGAACGGGCGGCATTCATGACCGTTGTTTGCCAACCCCGCGCGGCCGTCATGACCTGGTTCTCCAGGGTCGTCAGTACAGATCCTTGTTGCGCGAGCGCCGGTGCGCAGGCAATGAGGAGTGCACCGATCACCGCGAAAGCGAGTTGATGCCTGCCGACTTGCTTGACGGTTACCATCGCGGCCTCATCTCCTGGCCGCCGCGCACTTTCCGATCGGGATCTCCGCCGAAGAACCTTTCGGCATGCTCCCTACGTGCCCTTTCCGAGATGGGTGCGGGTGCCTCATCCACCGGTGAGAATTGCTGCAGCATCCAGAAGGCGCTGCCTGCGCAGACGCTGATTGCGATGCCGGTCGATATTCCAATGAGCATGGAAGCGTTCACCAGCGCGGCTCCATCATTTGGCCGCCCCGCACATTGGGCAAAGGCGAATTGAAGAAGTTCTCGCGCCGTGCTTGGGCGAGGTCCTTGTCCGCCTGTCTGGACTGGAACCAGGTCCCCATCATTGTGGTCTGTTGCGAGACCAGCCCGCGCAGCTTCTGGAATTGCGCTACCTGCTGGGCCGCTATCTGGTGGCCGACTTGAAGCGCTTTCATCTGGCCGTCCGATGTCTCCGACATGGCGCGGAGAGAGCTCATTGTCGCTTCCTCGGAGGTGAACTGGTCAGCCGTAAGCCCTGCCGCCTTCAGCGTACCAGCGATGGTGTCGCGGTTCGTGGTCGACCAGGTCTGGTAGTTATCGGAAAATGTCTGGCCATCGGCGAGGCCGGTCTTGAAATCGGCAAAGCTCTGGAAGCGCTGCTTCAGCATGTCATCGATGTTTCCCATCGAGAACGCGATGCCCTGTCCTTGCCCGACGATGGATTGCAGCTTCCGAAGGTCGCCTTCGACCTGTCCCCACATATGCTTTGGCAGCCGGGCAGTGTTTTGCAGCAGGTTGTTGTAGATGTTGAGCTGGTTCTGGATCTGCTCGGCCAATTGCGTGATCTGCTTGACCTGGTTGTTGACCTGATCGGCCGACTTGCCGACGAGCGCGATCAACTCGGCATTGTTGGCGAGTTGTGTCCATTCGGTCGCCTGGCCCGTTACGCCGCCGGCATGACCTGTGACCGGTGCTACCATGGTGACACTGAACATGACCGCGGTACCGGCCATTTGCAGACTATGTGGATGGAAAAAATGCCGCGGCATGGGCAATTCCTCTCATTTCGAGCCAATAGCTCGGCCAGTCCGCGCCGTGTTCGCGCTTCAGGGCCAGAATGCGTTGGAGATCTTGCTTGCCAGTGGCGCCGACGAAGGACAGGGCGAGCGGTCCCAGTGACATGTCGAACAGTCGGCGGCCTTCCGGCGAGGCGACGTAATATTCACGTTTGGGAACTGCCGTTGCGACGATTTCGATCTGGCGTTCGTTAAAGCCGATACGCTGGTAAAACTCACGCGTGCCTGCCTCGCGCGCAGCCCCATTAGGCAGGCAGATCTTCGTGGGACAGGATTCCTTCAGCACATCGATGATGCCGGAGCGCTCGGCATCGGAAATCGACTGGGTGGCGAGCACCACGGCGCAATTGGCCTTGCGCAGCACCTTCAGCCATTCCCTGATCTTGTCGCGAAATGTCGGGTGACCCAGCATCAGCCATGCCTCGTCGAGGACGATCAGGCTCGGTGCGCCAGTCAAGCGTTTCTCAATCTTGCGGAAGAGGTAGGTGAGCACGGGCACGAGATTGCGCTCGCCCATATTCATCAACTCCTCGATCTCGAAGGTCTGCAGCGAGCTGAGCGACAGGCCATCGCTTTCGGCGTCAAGCAGTTGCCCCATCGGACCGTCGACTGTGTAGTGATGGAGAGCCTCCTTGATCTCGCGCATCTGAACGCCGGAGACGAAGTCAGAGAGTGAGCGTCCGCGGGCATCCGTCAAAAGCGCGACTTGTCTTGAGATCGCGTTGCGGTGATCGGGTGTGATCGAAATGCCTTGTAGCGCTACGAGCGTCTCGATCCATTCGGACGCAAAGGCCCTGTCGGCGTCGGTGGCGAGGTCCGAAAGCGGACAGAAGGCGAGCGCCGAAACTGAACTTGCCCCCTCCCCTGTCGAAACATCGCTGTCGGCCCCGATCTCGTAGTGGTCGCCGCCGGCGGCCAGTGTGAGCGGCAGCATCGATCGGCCCTTGTCGAAGGCGAATATCTGGGCTCCGGGGTAGCGCCGGAACTGGGCCACAATCAGCGCCAGTAGTGTCGACTTGCCCGATCCGGTCGGCCCGAAGATGAGGGTGTGGCCGACATCTTCGACATGCAGGTTCAACCGAAACGGTGTCGAGCCCGACGCAACCTGCATCAGTGGTGGAGAGGCCGGCGGATAAAACGGGCAAGGGGCTATAGCACTGCCGGACCAGACCGAATTCAGTGGAATGAGATCGGAAAGGTTACGTGTGTGGATCAGCGGCTCGCGAACATTGGCGTACCAGTTGCCGGGCAGCGAACCCAGGAATGCCTCGGTCGCATTCAGCGTCTCGATTCTCGCCCCGAAGCCCTCAGCCTGGATCAGACGACGCACGGCCTCACAGTTCTCGCGAAGACGAGTGCTGCTTTCGTCAAACAGCACGATGACAGGCGTGTAGTAACCATAGGCGACAAGCTGCGAGGAGGCTTGTGCGATCGCATCCTCCGTCTCCGCCACCATCGTCATGGCGTCCTGGTCGATCGATCGCGACTGCGTCTGGAACAGCTGGTCGAAAAAGGGCCGGACCTTCTGCTGCCACTTCTTGCGGGTGCGTTCGAGCTTTTGGCGGGCTTCCTGGTCATCGAGGAATATGAAGCGCGACGACCAGCGATAGGTCAGTGGCATCAGGTCAAGCGAGTTCAGGATGCCAGGCCAGCTTTCGGCCGGCAGCCCGTCGATCGCAACAACGCCAAGAAAGCGGCTTTCGACGATCGGCGTCAGGCCGTGCTGGAGCTCTGCCGTCACCAGCCAGTCGAGATACATCGGGATGTCTGGCAGGCGCACAGGGTGGTTTTCTCCCGTGATGCAAAAGCGGATGAACTGGAACAGTTCGTCGTAATGTGCGGTCAGAAAACCGCCGCGCTCCTCGGCCGATCGCGTTTCCATTCGCCTGATGGACAAGACGTTGGCGAGATATTGCTCGACTTCCCGGATCGCGGTCTGAAACGTTTCAAGCACCTTGTCGGCATAGGTTGCGACACGGCTCTCCGGGTCCGAATAGAGATAGCGGGTCAACCCCGATCGTTGCCTCGTCGGAGGATGATAGGTCAGGATCAGCGCATGCCGGCTCTCATAGTGCCCCTTCTCCCGCTCGAAATGCGCACGTCGCTCAGCGTCGATGGCACGCGTGACGGGATCGGGAAAATGGCACTCCGCAGTTGCAGGATAAGCTACGGTCGGCAATCGCACCGCCTCGACCTGGACCATCCAGCCCGAGCCAAGGCGCGAAAGGATGGCGTTGATCTGACGCGAAATCTCGTTGCGCTCGGCATCGGTCGAGCTCTCCGAATCCGGGCCTGCGAAGTACCAGCCTGCCATCAGGCTCCCGTCCTTAAGCAGGATGACGCCATTGGCGATCAGTCCCGCATACGGAACAAGATCAGCAAAGGACGGGCCGGAATGTCGAAAGGGACGAAGTGCGGCCATGGTTCATCACCCTCAGTAGCGGTGCCAGGGCGTAGAGGTGGGCCGGTAGTGCGACCGATAGCAGATGTGTCTGATATAGACGCGGCGCATCATCGGGTCGGCCTTCGCCATCATTCGAAGTGCGGCAACCACCCCGATCCACACGGCGATCCCAAACACCGCCGAATGCAGCGTCAGCACCACGAAGATCAAGATCGCTGCAGCAAGACCGGTGACGAGGACCAGTTCCCGGTCCGCCCCCATCAGCAGGTTTGGACGCGACAGAGCACGATGGATGCGGTTACGCTGGAGATTGGACCCTATGTCAGTCATGGTCCCCCTCCCCTGTCTCGGAAGAAGCAGCGGAGGCGTCGACATCGCCGATGGAGGCGCCTGTTGCACCGAATAGCGCAACGATTTGAGTGGCGCCGAGCAGAATGCCCGCAACCAGCACCACATACATGAGCCTGCGCGCGAAATCGTTGAGCTCGCCGCCAAAAATCAGCATGCCGCCAGCAACAGCAACAGCGGCCAGCGCGATGAAGCCCGCGACAGGTCCGGTGATTGACTGCTGGATTCGTTGCAGCGGGCCTTCCCACGGCAAGCCACCCCCGGAGCTGGCGAGGGCCGGATCGACCAGCATGAACATAAGCGCAAATGCGCTGACGATGAGAACGGTTTGACGGTCAAGCGACATGGCGCTGCTCCTCCATCTGAGCGTAGGTTTCGGTGTGGTACTGCACGCCGGCAAAGCGCTCGACATGGATGACATCGCGCACTCTTCGACCTGTGGGCGTCCGCGCGATAGACACGACGAGATCAACGGCTTCACCAATCACCTCCTTCATCGGCTTCTGGCTGACTTCGGCGGTAAGCTGTTCGAGCCGCCGCAATGCAGACATCGCTGTATTGGAGTGGATCGTCGTCACCCCGCCGGGATGGCCGGTGTTCCAGGCCTTCAGTAGGGTGAGGGCCGCACCATCACGGACCTCGCCGACAATGATGCGATCTGGTCTCAGCCGCATCGTGCTCTTGAGCAGACGGGCCATATCGATCGTGTCGCTGGTACGAAGCACCACCGCATTCTCTGCAGCGCACTGGATCTCGGCCGTGTCCTCCAGGATGAGCAACCGATCCTGCGGTGCCTTTTCGACAATCTCGGCGATGATCGCATTCGCCAAGGTCGTTTTGCCCGAACCGGTCCCACCCGAGATGACGATGTTCTGCCGTGACGTGATCGCGTTACGGATCACCGCTGCTTGCTGCTCGGTCATCATGTTGAAGGACACATAGTCGACAAGCGGGATCAGCCGCGAAGCGCGACGCCGGATGGTGAATGTCGGGGCCGAGACTACGGGTGGCAGCAAACCTTCAAAACGATGACCGCCGATCGGCAACTCGCCTGAGATGATCGGACGTTCCTCATCAGCCTCGGAATGCAGCGCGTGCGCGACGCTTCCAATGACGATCTCGGCGGTGGTCGGCTTCATCTCGCCGGCTGGCGAGATGCCATGTCCGAGGCGCTCGATGAAAAGGCGTCCGTCGGGGTTCAGCATGATCTCGACGACGGATGTGTCTTCGAGTGCAGCGCAGAGGTCCTGGCCAAAGGCATCCCGAAGCTTGCCTATGAGACGCGGATGAGAGCGAAGTTGCGCCATGTCGGCTAGCTCATGCCGCTGGGTGAAAGACGGCCGAGAAGGGGAGATGCCCTGATACGGGCAGGACGGCCCGGCGCCGCCAGTTGCTCATTCGCTTTTGCGTGAAACAAAGTGCCTCAGTTGCCATCGCCCCTCGCAGTCCTCACTGGCTGGATTGGGGCGAAGTGATCACAGGATGCGCTTTGGGAAGAGTGTAGAATTCTACAGCCGCCTCGATGACCAGCCGAGTGCCAATCAAAAAAGCAGGAGCGCCAGTTTCGTTAACTGTTGGTTAACGAAACTCTTGCTCGTCGGGTCATTTTAGTTTTCACTAATCTCATGAGGGAGGATTAGACGGGAGAATGGGAAGATGAAATTCCAGGAAGTCCGGGAACAGTTGAGGGCCGTTGGAATTCTGATCAGCAAGCGCGGATGCGAAATTCTGGTCAATCATTTTGGGGGAAGCCCCGAAACTGCATTCTTCACATCATGCTTGGATGAGGCGCTGACAGCTGGGCTTTCGATGGCGAGACCAAAGCATCTGCCGAAGCACTGGTGCTCGCAGCGCTAGGTCCTATACACAAAGTGCGGCAACCATATTTTGGTTGCGGCCAGGGCGAGGAATGCTGAGAAGGATTTTTCCGTGTCTTGGCGTATCGGGTCGCAACGCAACGGAACTGCTTGAGGCAATTGAACATCCGCTCACTGCAGTTTCGGTAGTTGTAGGCCCGGTAGTCGCAGGCGGGCGGGTTCTTGCGGTTGGCCTTTTGGCGGAATGACCGGCCTGAGAGCCTCGGCTTGCCGACCGGTATCGCCAGCAGATCAGGAAAGGCGTTGTAATCCGAAGCCTCGCCGCCCGTCAGGATGAAGCCGAGAGGGCGTCCTTGACCGTCTGCACGGGCGTGGATTCTTGTTGTAAAGCTGCCGCGAGATCGACCAAAAGCCTCCTGATAAGTCCGCCTTTAGCGCCCGCAGCCAGAGAGTGGCCGCGAACCGTAGTGCTGTCGATCATCCGTTAGCCCCGGTTCGACGGGAGTCTCAAGGAGAGCATCCCACACGCCCTGTTCGGCCCAGCGGCGAAAGCGCAGATAGACCGAATTCCACTTTCCGTAGCGCTCGTATATGTCGCGCCAAGGGCAGCCGACCCGAAGAACATGCAGCATGCCGTTCACACATTGCCGATTATCGTCCGCGGGGCGAGACTTCCTGCCGCGCTCGGTGGGCAACAGCCCCTCGATGATCCGCCACTCCATATCCGTCAGTTCGCCGCGAGCCAGAACCGCCTCCTGTAAGGCAGTTTTGAAACGCGCTTACGCTGATTTGGGGATCCGCTTGGGTGACAGGACCTAGGCCAGATTAGCTCCGTCTTCAAGATAATGCGCTGACGTGTACGGCCTACCTCGCGATCGCACCAGAGTGAGAACGCTCCGGCCTGGTCAGCAGCCGCCGCCAACGGGGCTACCACGGGCCGCTCCAGATCAATCTCAAACGGCCAGACGGCGATGCCACTTGACAACGACATGTTCATACGAGACTGTACCAATCGGTAAACATATTACCAAGCGGTACAAACGCCTCAGCTAAACGAGGAACTGAAGATGTCACGTCCCCCACTCCCCCCTTTCAGCCGCGAAACCGCCATCGAAAAGGTTCGGTTGGCCGAAGACGGCTGGAACACCAGAGACGCAGCGAAAGTCGCTCTCGCCTATACGCTCGACACCCGCTGGCGGAACCGCGTCGAGTTCGCGAGCAATCGCGAAGAAGCTCAGGCATTTCTGACACGTAAGTGGAACAAGGAGCACGAATACCGCCTCATAAAGGAGCTATGGGCTTTCACCGGTAACCGCATCGCGGTACGCTACGCGTATGAATATCGCGACGATGGTGGCCGCTGGTACCGCGCATATGGTAACGAGAACTGGGAATTCGCAGTCGACGGTCTGATGGCGCACAGACACGCAAGCATCAATGAAATGCCGATTGCTGAAAGCGATCGTTTGTTCCACTGGCCTCTTGGTCGTCGACCGGATGATCACGCCAGCCTCAGCGATCTGGGCCTCTGATCATGGCCCGCATGGTCGCTGAAAGAGCCGACGCCATAGCTCCGTTGGCCGAAGTTTTCCGCGAACATGGCTATGAAGGCGCAAGCCTTGCCTTGATCAGCAAGGCTACCGGTCTCGGCAAGGGCAGCCTCTACCACTTCTTCCCCAACGGAAAGGAAGAGATGGTGCGGGCTGTTCTCGGCGAAATCGGCCAATGGTTCGAGGATGCCGTATATTCCCCATTGCGTAACGAGAGTGATGCTAATGGCGCCATCTGTGCAATGCTCGCCTCGACGGACCAATATTTCAGGTCCGGCAGGCGCGTGTGCCTGGTCGGTGCCTTGGCGGTGGCCAATACGCGTGACCTCTTCGCGCAAGCCATCCGAGGTTATTTCGTAGCTTGGGTGGACGCATTGCAGGCAGCGCTTATTCGGCAGGGCCGTGAAGCCGATCAATCGCGCATCCTCGCGGAAGAGGCCGTTCTTGCTATTCAAGGAGCAATTGTTCTTTCCCGGGCAATGGACGATCCGGCCGTTTTTCAACGGGCTATCGACCAACTCCGGGGACGATTGGTGATCGAAAACGATACTTCTAACAACGAAGGCAAGACCGACGGTTCACCGCAAAATGAAGGTCGGCTTGTCTGAGATTAGCGGAGATATCAACACAGCGCGGAGCGGCAGGATTTCGGGCATTCTCCCCACTCCACGAGCGGTCAGCGGCAGGTGTCTCAGCAAAGCGTCCGCAGAGAGACGGGACAAAACTATGTCAACAGAGCCTACCTGAAAATCCGCTCACGAGCGGCTCACGATTTTCGCCAAAGCACTATTTGGCGAAGCTGCGTGTGGATCAGCTGAGACCGTTCAATTGAAGGCGGCGATCTGTCTACCTATGTTGACGCGTTCGACAGACGTATCGTGGGGCTGCGCGGCTGAGGAACCCGCAGCCGTTCAGGGCTACCTACAGCAAAGTCGCCCTCGGAGGCGGCGACACCTGGACCATACGGCCATCATTTATCTGATGGATCGGATGCTTCGACAGGATTAAGTACCTCGGAGTGCACGCTTTGCATAACGAAAAGCTCCGTCATTCAATTGCCCCCTGCCCCATCCAATGTTGACGAAAGCTATCCTACCGGCGCTGCGCGTGCCCGCGGTTCCCGCTAGCCCGCCCGCCCCATGGTTTCGACGTCGGCGCAAGTTCCATTGGACACTCGGCGCCAGTGCAACACCGCCTCGGCAAGCAACTGTGCCGTTCAATTGGCTAATGATGGTGTGGCCGAGGGTGCGGCTCACGGCCAGTGATGACACGCCGACAGGACATGGCTCGTCGAAGGCGTGATCGAGACGCTTCCGGTTCCGGGTCGACGGTCGTTCCACGTGATGCTAATCGGCCTGAGGCAACCGCTCAAGGAAGGTATCAGTCCCGCTACGCCTTGGATTCCGGAATGCGGGCGACGTTCAGATCGCGCTAGCGATCGAGCCCATGAGCGTCCTCCGCCTGTCCACATGCAGGTCATTGAAGAAGCGTTCCCCCTGCGCAAACCAGGAAAGCGAATGCATGACTTCCGCCTCCCTCCCCAACGAACTGCCAGCGTCCCCTGGCACACAACCGTGGCACGAGGGCTACCGCAATGGCTTGCCAACCACGACTGCGAGCTGGAACGAGCCTGTAGAAACGCTCTTTTCGCATCGCACGGTACGCAGCTATCTGCCTGACCGGTTGTTCCGGACCTTGCCGTCTCGGCTGCGCAGTCCGCACCTTCGCGGAAGCTTCTGGAGCATTCCCACCGCCATAGCCAGGGTCATTCGAAGGCTGCATGTCGGCTGTCGAGTGCGTAAGGAGGATAGCGAGTTGTCCGCGGACAACTTTTGAAGCCGGGCCGGAATAGAGGCTTCAGCGCGGAGCGCAGATGCAGCCGCCGACTGCTTGCTCGTCCGGCCGCTCATTGTTGCACAGGAATGCGAGTTGTCCGCTGACATCGCTTTGCACTGATAGCCGATTGATGGTTCTGATCGATAGTCGCGGTGCGCGGTATAGGGCTTGATTACCCATACGCCGCGATCATTGTGCGAGCGGCAAGTTGTCCGCGGACAACTTTTGAAGGGAAGGGAGGGGAAGGTCGAGTGGGCCCTCGGCCGAACTGCGGAGATGAACAGGGCCATAGACCGCACGATTGACCTTCCCCGGCTTGATCATTGATCGAGACGATGAGTTGTCCGCGGACAACTTTTGAACTGAGGGTCGATTGGTGGCTTTGACCGAGGGCCGAAGTGCCCCGCGCATTCTTCGGCTATCTACGCGCAGCGCTCATTACCTGGTTGAAGGGCAAAAAGTTGTCCGCGGACAATTTTTCAGACGCGACCGACAAGTGTGCCGACGCGTTTCATGAGTTTGGGATCGACCTTGGCATCACCGATCCTTGCGGCTTTGGTAGCTCTCTTTAGCGAACTGCGCGTCCGGGTTGTTGGCTGGTGAGCTCAGGTCAGGTCAGGCACGCCTATCGCGACGCTACCGTTGGCTATCGAAGACCTTCCGGATCTTGAGCGCGGTGGTGCAGTAGGGTTGGACAATACCTCGCCGTGGCTCCGCTGCCTGCGGAATGGATTGTCAGCCTGTGCTGCCGCAGTCCCTAACGTCTCTCAAAAGCGCCCCTACCTCCAAGGATGCACAGAAGCACCGTAGCGGCCACGTCGCCACCGCGGCCGGTTGCGGGCTGGCGAGCACAACGCGACCGACCCGACCGAGCTCTGGGCGTCATTGTCTGATCCTTCGTCCCTCATCTGCTCGTCAGGTCTCGTTAAGCGAGGGAAAGGGGCATCTCGTGCGCGTCTTTGTTGGCCTGCGACGGTAGCGTGGATGGGGGCATCGGTAGGCGAGCGCAATATCTCATCGAAAACGCGGGGTCGAGGAATTGTCGAATTTGACAGCCGTGCAGAACGCGTTTTTTTCCGATAAAAACAATGGCTTACGAAGCGTATGGACGTGCCGCAAGCAATCCGTAGTCGCCCGATATGCCTCAATGGCGGTGTGGGAGCTGGATGTGTTGAAGCCGTGTCAAACCGGGCCTTCGATCGGGCGCTAACCTGCTGTTAACTAAAAAATTCTTGCCGGAAGGAGAGAATCAAGCATTAATCACGCTTGAAAAGCAAATCGCTTGAGAAAAGCGTTATTCCGGAAGTCGGCGACTATGAATTTGGTACCCAACCACGACGTCGAGTTCGACTTTGATGAGGAGATTCTCGAACAAGGGGAACTCATCTCAGACAAACTCAACATGCTCCGTCTGGAGCAATATCCCCCAAATGCCTTGAAAGGGCTACGGCAGTTTTCGTCGGTTGAAGTCGCGGACTTTATCGGTGTCACTCAGAACCATATCAAGAAGCTTCACCTGGAAGGGAAGGGGCCTGCGCCTGAGGTTTCCCCGTCTGGCCGCCGCTCCTATACGGCGCAGCAGATGCTCGAACTGAGGCAATACCTCGACAAGCATGGCCGCACCGACTTCAAGCGTTATGTTCCGCATCGCCGTCAGAGTGAGGCGCTGCAGGTCATCTCCGTCGTCAATTTCAAAGGTGGCAGCGGAAAGACTACGACCGCAGCACATCTAGCGCAGCATCTGGCTCTCACCGGACATCGCGTGCTTGCCGTCGATCTTGACCCTCAGGCCTCTCTGTCAGCTCTCCATGGCATACAGCCAGAACTCGACAAGAACCCGTCTCTCTATGAGGCGCTTCGCTATGACGGCGAACGGAAGTCAATCAAGGACGTGATCCGGCCGACCAACTTCCCTGGGCTCGATATCGTGCCCGCGAACCTCGAGCTGCAAGAATACGAATACGAAACACCGCTGGCTGCGACCAGCAAGAACTCCACTGAAGGCAAGCTGTTCTTCACCCGGATCTCCAATGCCCTCAAGGAGGTCGACGATCGGTATGACGTGGTG